>Ga0123355_10002267_pt1 | contig 27138 bp, 18 predicted proteins | sample TergutEmb28metaG_3_FD_89872 | JGI IMG/M metagenome (GOLD analysis project Ga0123355, IMG submission 89872) | Embiratermes neotenicus P1 segment gut microbial communities from Petit-Saut dam, French Guiana - Emb289 P1 | ecosystem: Host-associated > Arthropoda: Insects > Digestive system > Gut ... | reverse complement strand
TGTGTGGTTTTTTTTTTTTTTTTTTTTTTTTTTTTTTTTTTTTTTTTTTTTTTTTTTTTTTTTTTTTTTTTTATATATATATATACTAGTCTCATAAGTTCTGAGCTGCATGATTTACAGAGTGTTTGAAGGTTACAATCTTTGGTAGTTCTTGCTTACATAATTGTTTCATTTCAGCACTCCCAGATCCAAATATCCCCACAGACACCCATTCCTGCTTCTCTGTGCTTTCCTTTGAAAAAATTAATTTTGTGATGCTTACGCAATCTTATTTTGTCTCTTCGAGGTCCAGCAGTCCCCACACTGTGTTACTTACCAACCCTGTCCTGTCCAGAAATTTAACTTAGCTTCAAGAGTATGTAAATGTTAAGACTAAAAGCCCCAGAGAACAGCCCAAAATTGTGAAACTGTGTGTGAGAAGAATTACGGTTTAGGAAGTTTAAGAAATCCTCTTTTTTAAAAATGCATTGTTTGGTGAAGTCATTGTGTGTGTGTGTGTGTGTGTGTGTGTGTGTGTGTGTGTGTGTGTATTTATATTTATTTAGTTATTACAGCAAAATTCCTTTAATCCAGTGTATGCTAATCCAGAAGTTGTCATAGTCCAGTACTGGAGGAGTGTAGTCCCAAGACCAGAGGTTTTGCTTGTTGCTGGAAAATAACTTGATCATATAAACAGGCAGAACTCAGGGACATGTTACAAAATGCCTCCAAGAGTGTATGTACATTAGCCATTGTGTCTCGTGACCCCTTGTCTCCTACTCCCTCAGCTTCTTCAGCTATGAGGACTCGGGAGACAGAAGAGAACTTGGTGACCCTGAAGTAGCAGATGAAGATGTCCAAATGGATTACTTCTCTGATAAGTTGTACAACCCCAGTATAGGAATAGTAACAAAAAATTACCTGTAAGAACTTAGGTCAGTATAGGTACCTTCTGATAATGCAGTATATTCAATAGTTTGGCACCTGTCTGGTTCTGTGTGAGTTGGATTAACAGAATTTTGTTGTGTAACAATTATATACAGTGAAACCAGGTAACAGGACGTCAGTTTATGCAACAACTCATCTGTAACATCGGTTTTTCTGTGGTACCGATTAATTCCTCACTTTTAACCATGGCATTATAGTCCTTGTTTATAACAACACTCATTCATAGAAACATAAAATATTCAGTCCATTTCGTGGTGTTTCAACTTTATTTTGTGTGCTGAGTCAGATAAAACTAAATGCAGGTATAAGTGCTTCATTTTCCTTGCTTCTTCCCCGTGTATAAAGATGTGTCATTTTTGGAATCATTCTCATGGAAGAAACTGTATTTTGTATACCAGAAAATACAAGCAATAAAAACTGACCTGCTTCACATTTGGCCTAGTATGCATTTTCATGCTGCCTCTGATGATCTAATATTTCACTGTGGTATGGGCTGGCCACCCTGTTTCAGGTATGGACTAGAATGTCTGTTCCGATTCTACAGCTATGGTTTGGAGAAGAAATTCCGCCCAGAAGTTTATCAGGATTTCCAGGCTGAAACTATAGCGGACTTTGAAAATGGTAAGTAAATAGAAGCATTGCTGCAAATGTTGCCATGAGTGTTTGTTGAATGCTGTAAATGTTCAGCATGGGGCAGCCTGTTTTCTAAAATGAGAGCTTTAGTTCTTCAACAGGGAGCCTCAAACTGCAAGAACTTTGGAACTACTGATGTAGAGAACCTGAAGTCACATATATTGGTAACTCATAAGTTACAAGAGGTGGCTCAGTTTCTGTGTTTGATGTGATGTCCTGCAGTTCTCTGCAACTTCGTTGACATGCAGTATGCTATCTGTAAACCTTATTACAGGTGTTTTACTCTGAAGTCCTGGATTTAGTAGTATTTGAACTAATCCATCACCAACTGTCACTAGTTGATTAAGGACGTTATGTAGTCATTATAGTAGTATGGAGTCTAGGTCACTGAATCACCAAAGGATTGAACCGTTATGGGAAGTGATGCCACATAGTTTGGTAGGAACCACTGTTTTGGAAGAACCTGCTACCCTCTTCATGTGCCTTGAATATGTTGGCAGCAAGTGTCTGTGATACTTGCTACCTATCAGACTGCTCAACAATACAGCCCATAAGACAGTAGTCATAAGATCCAATGTGTGAGTGTTGCAGCTGTAATGTGGTAATATATTCTGTTTTGCACAAAATGTTAAAAAGAGTTCGGAAGCATTTTACCATATCTGTGAAGTACTGGATACCGTACTTAATAATTCCTTTGACATTGTATTTAGTTGATTTATCAGACTTATTTTCATGATGAAATTAATAGGAGATTACATTTTGGCAACACTTGCTGTTATTCCAAAGTATTGTGCATATTAATTATGCGGTATCTCACACAGTGCCGTACTGTGTAACGTACCTTGGCATGAATCCTTGTATAGGCAGTGCTATGCACAGGCTTATTTTACTTACTTGACACTGCTGTCATGCCGAGTTTGGCCATGTGCTACAGAAATAGGAGGATTCGCTGACACCACAAGGCTAAGAGCCAAGGAGTGGAGTTTGATAGTAGACCTCCTAACAGATTAGAGGTATGTTTTTGGCAATAAGTGAAAAATGTCACATCTGGCATGGATTGAAGCCAGGGGCATTGTGGTAACAATTACAATGTACAATTTATTAATGCTGTTTTATTTAGTGTTGTACTTAATAAACAAAAGAATTTTTTGTATCCATGCCATGAAGGAATATTGGGGGGGGATTGGAGGTACAACTTCACTCATTCGTATCCTCATTACTGATGAGTTGAGTGGTAAACTTCAAGCTGTAGCTTCTGTATCCCTGGGGAAAGAGCCCCACGGACTTGTGTAGGAGGCTGGGTGGGCCATAGAGCCTGTCTGGATGCTTTGGGGAAGAGAAATCTGTATTTCCTTCCTTGTGTTTGTACAGTATGCATAATGTTGCAAGTGTCATTCACTTATGCAGTCGGGTGCGTAACGAATGCTGATGAATTGTGAAATGGAAAAACTTATTTGTAAAGTGAACATATGAAACTTGTTCTGTTTAAAAAAGGTCAGATTGTATATTTTCTAAAAAAGATCAGATTATATATCAACACAATGGAGTACTGTTACCAACAATGTGTCAAAACATGCATTGTGAACAAAAACATGCAAGGCTGAACCATATGATGTATGTCATATGAGAAGTACTACTTGCAAAATTGTTCTTTAACCTGGATGTAGGTATGATCCATGTCTTGCCACCTCAACTTTGAACTTCATGCCAGGAATTTCAGCACTGCGTGGAATGTCATGAGCTCTGGACAGACAGTTCTTGTGTGCAGTGTATCCATTTAATAGTATATCACGGTGCTTCTTTGTATATTTGGAAGTTTTGTGCATGTGTTTATTACCCAGGCAGTTTCTTGTTAGTAAGCACTTTTATGTTTGGAACCTCATGTTCTACGTGCTTCATGAAGCTTTTTTTCCTGGTCCTTTGTTCTTGTATTTTTACATTCATTCACTGTTAGATGTGAAGAGATGCTGCACTTACCACACATCTTGAACTAGGGTTACTGGAATAGAATAGAATAGTAATTCGGTTCGACCCCTCTCGGTCCCGATGCTCCTAGGCCTTAAAACAGACCCTTTGTACCCCATACTCTGATACCAAGTCATGGGAGCCCTGGTCCTTCACAAAGTTCCAGATTGCCCCCAGATTCAGAATACTAACATAATCTGGGTCCAAAAAGGAGCCCATATTAAATTAATAAGAAATGCTATGTTTCCAGAGCCTTCCATCTGCCTTTCAAATGTCCCGGAAAACAAACCCCCTCCGGGTTCCCCATTGAGGCCGTTATGGAGAGAGTTGCCCATTTCCAGAGCCGTATTTAACATATCTCTAAAGTTCCTAATAAACGTTCTCCTGATAAAAAAAATTTTACCCTTCTCTCAAAAGCCATAGGAAAGCAAGCCCCCCTCCCCCATGCCCCCCAAAATGAGACCATTAAGGAAACAGACACCCATTTCTAGAGCCTTACTTAGCATATCCTTCAGGGTCCCCAGTAAAGGAGCCCTCCCTCCAAGTTCCCCTCATAGAGCTCCCACAGAGAGAGATTTGCCCTTTTTCCAGAACCCTCCTCCATCTTTCAAGGTCCCTGGTAAATGAGCCCCCTTCCAGGTTCCTCAGCGGGGCCCGTATGGAAAGATTTAAAATTTGTCTAGACACCTTAATGTAGAAAGGATGCCAGGTGTACTGTTGAAGCACATAACTGTATTATGGAGAGATTGAAAGATGCATAACTGAGAAGCTAATAGCTCCTAAGCTCCCATTTATAGTACATGAAAGTTCATTGTTGTGTTTACAAGAATCTGCCAGTGTTCCATGACCAGAGTCCACTGAATCCAGTCCATTCTCTTCCTGTAATATTATTTTCCCATCTACACCTTAGTCTTCCCACCAGAACCATTTATGCATTTCTGTTCTTCCCCATATTATCAAAAATAAGTGCCATTAACTTGTGTACTGGAAATTGACAAATTTAACTTCATCATCAAACTGCTAAAGTGGATTTTTTAGACTTTGATTGTACTACGTTGTGATTGTTGTGTGTGTGCAGCGTAATATGTGTTGCTTTTGCCAGTAGAAGTCACATTTGTTTGTATGTTATTCTAGGTCAGTTATATGGGCTGGAGAAATTTTGGGCTTTCTTAAAATACTACAGGCACAGTTCTAAACTGCACATCGATCCAAAACTGAAGGAGGTCCTGTCTGGCTACAATGATGTGAAGGACTTCCGTGTAGTAATGGCAAGTCTTCATTTCTTTTAACTAGTTAAATGTATTAGTAGATATATATTTATGATGGAAAATAGAAGTGTTTTATTAAACAATGTTGTAAGTTCCTAACATGATCAGCATCAGTAATGGATGAATGAAATATGAGTATGGGGAATTGGTGCAATTATACTGATTGGAAAATCAAAGTACTTGGAGTAAAACCCATCCTATTGCCACTTTGTCTGCCACAAATCCCACATAAACTCCAGGGCTCCATGGTGATGGGCCAGTGACTTGAGTGTTTGAATCGTGGCACAGTCTTTTGCATTCAGAAACAAAACAGAAAAATAGTGCTGTAAGTGTGAGTTGTGATAACATAGTAAAGTGACTAGGCTATGGGCTGGACAGTCTGGGATTCAATTCCCAGTGGGGGGCAGGATGTTTTTTTTCCTTTCCAAAATGTCCACACCCACTTCAGGGCCCACTCTGAGTCCTACTGGAGGATTCTTTCCCTGGAGGTGCAGAGGCCAGGTTCTGAAGTTCCTCTAGTGCTGAGTGTGTGTGGCATATACAGGAACACCTTTACCATTTACTCTTGTTAAGTACATTCCATTGGCATTGCCTTGGCACAGGGTTGAGAGCATGGGGGAATGCTAGAACTGTGTCTTGCTGCCTAAGGTAGGAACAGTGGCAGGTCCTGAGCATGACATGGCAATATTGACAGTTAGTAGTACTTGCAAAGTGTGTATATTCCCTGGTGTGCACAGTACAGGCTCTCATATGAGTTCACATTTCTGTACATCTAATTGGACCAAAAGAGAAACATTGTTTTGTTGTTATTGAGCAGTGTGTTGGAAGTACATATGAATTGCCATTTTTCTGTGTGCTGATGCACTCATTATTTCTCCATTTTCAGCTGAGCAGTTCCTTTAATCAGTTTGTAAGCAATTATCCCACAAAGAAATGTGTGTTGAGCTGGCTTTGAGGATTAAAGCTGTGTAGGCAGCTTTTTGGCATACTTTACAGATGCTGTATGCTTTTATTCTGCAGGTGGAAACTTTAATGTTTGCCCATATGTCATTAAATGTTCATGGGATGGGTATTAGAATCACAAACAAGTACTTCACCGTCTCTGAGGACCCATCTTGAATATAGGAACAACCGATTTTAAATGTTCCTTTACTGTGCACTGAGTAATTGGGTGTGGTAGGTAAACCAGCAAATGCACTGAAGTGTACGACAGTATGTGTTTCGGGTACTCATGTGGCCATCTTCAGGAAGATGCATTACGAAGGATGGATGAGATATTACGAAAGTTTGTGAACCAATGCACAGTTGTAAAATACAAAGTTTTAAAAAGTACGTGGTTTAAAATTACTACTAAACCAAGTGTAGCCACATGAAGGGCTGAAGGAAGTATACTGCATTTGTAAAATACTTTGATACACTTACGTGCATTTGTTGGTTTCAGTGCCTTATATGAAATAACCAAGTTGACAAGTACTTGCATGCTACTTTGTCAAATTTCTGGAGTCTCCTTTGATTTTAATACAACAGCATTTGATAAATAGACAAGACTTGTAATGTGTTAACCAAGCATTAGGTGTGTTTGTAGTGGCTTACATTGCATTGATCCTGACTTCATTTATCATTCACATACATCATTTGTTCATGTTACTAATGAAACTCTTCCCAGTAGGCTGATGTTGAGTGTTGGTTTTCATGCATGCATGTGTGTGTGTGGAGGGGGGGGGGGCAGCTTGTTTGTTCAGGAGCTTTTAACACAAAAGTAACATTGAATTTTTTGGTGTGAGGGGAGGGGGGGAGCATGTTGAGGTTTTTCCCTCTGATTAAGCTTTAGTGATAATGGTGGTAGCTTAAGACCCTTAACGATGTTAGTATTTGACACAGCCTCTGGTCTGTATTCCAGAGAATTTGGAATTTGAACTGGCTGGGTTTAGTGAACTTTGTTGTTAGTGCCACGGCCATTCATTGTATGTTGCATGTACGGTACTAAAATGTATGAGAATGTGCTTTTGTCAGCACTGGGAAAATGCACAAAAATTATACATCGTGTAACAGGTGATAACCTTTAACTAATATTGCACAGTGCAGATGATAACCCTCATCCACACAGTTGGTAATATTGCATAGTGTAGATGCTAACCCTCAATTGTACAGTCAGGATATTGCACAGTGTAGATGGTAACCCTCCGCTACACAGTCAGTAATATTACACAGTGCAGATGATACTGCTCAATTACACAGTAGGTAATACTGCATACTGCAAATGATAATTCTCAGCTACTCATTCGGTAATATTGCACAGTGCATATGACAACCCTCAACTACACAGTAGGTAATATTGCATACTGCAAGTGATAACCCTCAACTACACAGTAGGTAATACTGCACAGTGCAGATGATAACCCTCAACTACACAGATGGTAATATTGCACAGGTTAGATGATAACCCTCAGTTACACAGTTAGTAATATTGAACACTGCAAATGATGACCCTCAAGACCATAAAACTTGCACACATAAGTCGTAATGTTCCAACAATTTTCATTCAGCACCAAGCCAGGGTCAGAAATGTGTCGGGGATTGAAGTTTTGTGTGTAATAGATCCTTAAATCAGAGAAAATGATGTGTGAGGTGGAGTTTTGGACAGGATCATGTGAAGTGCCCTTTATAAGTAGAAATCTTAAATTGTAGTTCCACTATGCAAAAGAATTATCTTCTTGTTGAGCCAGTCCATGTGTTTGGCAGTGGATGGTGTATATGTCTACAGGGAAAGTACTTGAGCTCTTAGGTGGCTGTAATCATGTGACATCAGTTTGTATGTGAATGTGATGTGGTGTTTAAGAGAACTGAGTTGGTCGGGGAGAAACAAATCACATATTAAGAGAGGTTTTTAAGCATGTGAAGAACGCATACTTTCAGAGGCATGTTTGCCACTAATGGGTGGCTTCATCAACTATAATAACAACTGAAAACCAGGATTGGCTAATAAAATGGAGTCCTTTGGTGGTAAGTGTTCTGTTCATCCATGTGCACACTTGGTGATATGGGAAATGTTAGTAGATTAGATAGAGAGTACATTACTTAGTGAAAAATTCTGTTGTCACGTTAGGTGGATGGTTACGTTGGTATAACACTTGGGTTCTGTTTGTAGTGAGCTTTGGAGGGATGTAATATGGACTCCATGTAGTTTGTTCCTGTATTACATTGTACTTGTGTGCAGAAGTTGTAATACTTAGTGAATGTTGGTAATAATGAAGTAGAGAAAATGCAAGTTGATTTTAATGTATACTCAGATGGGGGATGGATTCTGATGTTTTAATAGTTATGTTCTAGAAGGTACATACAATAAAAAGTGTCATGAAGGTAATCTGGGAACTGTTAACTGTTTGCATTCATTGTTGCTGTATTTTATGCAGTATGTGGTGTACTAGTACCTTCAAATACAAATTCAATTTCGTATGTTCTATGTAGACAGCTACTTTCAGGCTTCTTCAGTGGATTCACAGTATAGTGTGAAATTATCAGAAGTTTTAGGTGTGAGTTCTAATAAAGTTATTTAATTTTAAAAAAAAAACTGTATATGTAAGACTACATTATGTGGGATGTGAAGATGATTAATTTGACAAATAGGTACCAATGTCTCAGGCTGACCAGCTGTTCTCCAAAACATTGTTATGTATGTACCAAGCTACCCAGTATCACATCCAGAAGACATCTTAATACTCACCAGTGAGAATCCCACAACTACTGTACAATACATGTTTGTATATTTCTTGATATTGCATGTCCATTGCTCCTGTTTCTTCCTTGTTGCATTTTGTGCTGGTGGAGTTAAAATGTAGGGAATACACACACACACACACACACACACACACACACATATGCACATGTACGCGGGTAGACGTACGTATGTATGTTTGATAAATGGTTATAATTGATGGGTTTGTTATAGTAAGTATTACAGTGAGATTGGGTAAAAAAATTGATATTAAAATCTGTCATATTGTTTGAGACCAAAAATTTTGGGAGGTAAAAAAAATAGAAAAATGTTCCCTTCAGTGATAGACACAGGAGAATTTTCATGTGTTTTGGAAATACAGTGAAACCTCTATCCATCATTTCTGAAGGGACCACAAAAAAAGAACAATGAGTGCGGGAAAAAGGCTGTTGTGGAAAGACGCTAAAATGTGTTGGACACAACAAAACAAAAAAAAGAAAAAAGATAATTTTACACCTAGGCCTACAAAAATAGCTCCACACATTTTTAATATTGGAACTTGCTAGAGATGGTGGGTCAGCTTCATATTCTTATCACTTGTCACATGAAATGAGCCCTGGTACAATAGAATAGGAGGCTGAGTGGGCCCAAGAGTTGGTCTGTACATTGTGGCAAAGAAAAAACCTTCCTTATTGTTGAATCAAATACTGGCTGTGTAGACAATAGTCATTCACTTGATTGAGATTCCCCATTTTGTCTTGTCTTGTGTTATGTTACTGTTTCATTACTTTCTAGTAAAATTGTTTAGAAGTTTTATGCAGGAGGACTCCTTGGTCCAAATATTTTGCATGTTAGTGAGAAACCATTATGCTTTGTGTTGAATTTGGAAATATTCATATTATACTGTAGATTTAGTTTTGATCTGTTGAGTTGATCGTAGCTAGTATGTTTTCTTGATAAACATGTTTTCAATGGGTGCATATGTTCCACAGCCAGGGGACGAGAATGAGTTGCGAGGTGGTTTCAGAGGAGTGTTTCGCCCACATGCTTTAAAACGTCGCAACCGTAGCGTCTCAGAGAGTTACAGCATGGATGTAAGACAGCAGGGCAGTTCAGACCGCCAGGCAGCACAGCAGTTTCAGAAACGTGTACGGCGCCTGTCAGGGGGTTGCGGCTCTATTACAAGTCAAGATAGAAGGCGAGCAGAGTCAGTGGGGCCAAGTGCAACCCAAGTGTCTGTCAGCTCTTCAGGTCGAACAAGATCTAATTCTTTCAATTCTGAAAGAACTCTGGAATCAGGCAGTTCCAATTTGAAACCTGAAAGAACTCTGGAACCAAGCAGTTCCAATTCTAAACATTCTAATTCAAAGGATGGTAACCAGAGTGCATGTAGTAAAGCAAGAGTGAATTTTGATCTTGGAAAATCAGAACCTGGTACTTCCATTGCCTGTAGTACAAAATCTAATTCTCCAGATCAGATTTCAAGCTGTAAGGTTCATGAATTACGAGATAGCGCCAGTGGTTCATGCATACATAAACCTGTTCACAAAAAGAAGGAATCTTCCAGTTGTAAGAACAGTGTTGAGAAACAGAAGAGAACTGGGGACACTGTAAGGGATGCTACTACCAGCAAAGATCGGGATGTTGCAGGAGATGTTTCATTATCAAAAACAAAGCATGAAAACAGATCTGTATCTTCTCCAAAACTGTGAGAATTACTTAATGTACACTTCTTATAAGCATGTTGATTTGCAAACATAGAAGTGAAAAGATGGCTGCATGTTAAGAGTACTTGCCGTTACTGGACGGTTCTTTATCATATGGCACAATATCTTGTTCAATATTTGTACTAAAATGAAGAAAGGCTGATCAGGTCTGAAAACTGTACAGTTTTGTCTCTTCTGTTTATAGTCAGTTGTGCCATAATACAGTTTTACTTGGCATAATAGGTTTTTTGGTGCCTAATATATGCTTTGATATGAAGTACGTATTGTAGCCAGTCATCCTGAAAGCCAAGCTTGATTAGGATAGGTGGGTTTGACGTTTTTGGAAACTTAAACTTCCAGCTCTGAACTCCATTAATGTGAACCACATATTTAATTTTTATTAGTAAGTCTTCCAGTATACAGACACCATGATTTGTGGTTTGTTGTATACCCTGACAGTACTGTTTGTTAACTTATGTTTATTTGAAAGTCAAAAAATGTTTGTGTATTTATGGCTGTAGACAAAGGTACCTCTGCTTACTTGCATTATGACACCATGTGTTGGCATTTATTTATAGTGAAGCAGTCACTTCTAAAAGGCCCTGTAACCACTAATTCACTGTTACTCATCCCATTGACCTTTAAATGATGGACTTTAAATTGAAATAATGTGGTCTGTGGTACATAGTTTTCACAGGGATGGGGATTTAAATTTTAGTCCTTGCAGTAGAGAAAACACGAATATCATTTGAACCAATAAAGGTAACATTATGAATTAAATGGCAGGAAACAAAACAAATATTCAGCATGTCTTGAAAAGTGCAGTTAATATTCATGTTGTTTACACAGAATAAATTTGTAGAAGTTCCAGAGCTGTGCCTAGGTGTTATACTCGAAGCAAGCTCTCTTCACACATCATATTTATGGCACTTCACAATTACTTTGTACGTTACACCTTTAGCTGAACACTTGTGCCATTGCAGTTGTGTTGATGGAGTGGGCGAGTGCTTTCTGCCACCAGCATAGTCTGCCCACATTGGCGGCAGTACTTAGTAGTCTCCCTGTTGGTCTCTGTACCCACAACATGTGCCACCAAATTCCTCACTGGGGTGAGCCAAAAATAACTTTTTTCCCCACCACATGATTAAAGAAGAACATAACTCTTCAGAATAGCCAGATCTAACAGGTGGAAGCACAATTTTTTGTCCACTTCCATGTGCAACAGCTAATACAGTAGCTGTTGGCCATTCTGTACCCTTTATACACACAACACGTGAAGGTTATAATCTGCCACATTGTGTGGTTTTATAGCATTCCCTGTATCATCATGGAAATTACTGTCTACTGGTGCATCATGAATGTTTTTCAACATATGTTTGTCTCCATTTTCCTTACACATTATTGCTGACACGTTACCTATTTCAGGTTCATTTTGTTGGTCCTGTGTCCTGTGGCGTGCCCTTTGTTTGGTCTGACGGCCCCTCATCAGTTAATATTTTTTTGTCAGGTCGTTGTAGAAGAAACTGTCGATGCACATTTTTTGAACAGATCCTTCTACTTAACTGGTCAGTTCTGTGACTTTATCATGTGTTGTCTGGTCTTCCACAAGTACGTTTGCATCATAAATGTGTCCAGTGGAGTTGTGTAGTTTGTGTATTTGTATGCTGAAACATTTGTGTTCTTTGGGAATATACTGTGTGAAAATTACCCTTCCTTTGAAGAGTACAGTGACTTCATCTGCTGCTAGATGTTCAGAAGGGTTGTAAAATTTTGAAAAATATCATGTTTAGAATTTTAATTATATTGCATATTTTCAGCAGTGTGTCAGAATTTTTGCCTCTCCCATCAGCTTCATTCCTGTTGTCTGTGAAGTGGAAGAGGTAGAGGATGTGTAAATAAGTCTTGTTTCATCATGTTCCTATAGAAAGGTGTGTAAAACTGGCCCATTGTTGCCCAGTAGTCAGTTTGGCATGTAAGTCCTAACATATTTTTGTTATTGCCAGAATCACTAACATTTTGGCATGAGTTATGTCATATTTAGGAGAAGTTCCTCATCTGTGATAGTAGCAGTTAGTCTCCATCCCCAGTAATGTGATAATTTCTGCAAAATACAACAAGAAAATATTAAATGGAGTGGAACTGTTAAATATATATGGTGCTTCATTATGTTCTTTACTTTGGGACTGCTGTATAGATGTTTACTGCATTCTTTTAAGGGCAAGATGGCAGTGTGCACTCACAGTTGCTGACTGTTTTCTGGATCTAGCCCATTCTGTTTGTTGTCATCTTTTTTAGAGACATTAGGTGAACTGGTGCTGTGTGGCACATGAGCACTGGAACATGCTGTATAGTTGCTCTGCAAGGGTGGACACTCCTGTTGTAACAGTGGCTGAGATAAAATACTTTAAAACCTCTTTCTTCTACCTTAATGGCAGTATTACCTTGGTCTCGTTGCTGCTGTCCAAAATAACTACACATATTGGACTTGGTCTGAGGAACCAAAGTTTTTGCTTTTTGTGTTCACATGATTTGTCTTTATCTGTGGCTTTGCAGTGCTTACCAACAAGGAAAAATTTTACTTTCCATCTCATGTGCTGCATGCCTAAATTCCAAACATAATCAAGATGAGAAAGGTGGTGTTTATAAGCTGTGAGTTTGTATTTTTGTAACCCTAGCTGCCTGTGTCAGCACGTAGACTAAGAGATTAGTCTCACATATATACAAGCATGCACAGCCAAGCCAACAGACTGAGTCAAAGGCTTTCCATATGCCCATAAAGTGTGTAGTACATTCATACTGCTGGAAATATGCATAGTGTCTTGAATGTAGTCTAAACTTAAAGGACAAAGGTGAAGTCATGTAGGATCTTTATGGTACTATACACTTGAGTCATACTGTATGTATTGTTGATGTGTCCTGTGGGGCTTGTGAGACCTTTATTGGCCTTATTTATAGAGCTACTGGACTACCCTATTTACCCACATATAACCCCTCATTACAGTAACAGTTTTTAGGACTTCAGAAGAAAAGAATTCTGGTTTTATCTTTGAATAAGCCTGGTACAATGCCTTCCTTCTGGTGGCACTGTGGCCCTGGGGTTAACTCAGCCTCTAAGAGAAATGAGTTTTAGGGATATCTCCTGAGGGGTAAAGGCAGCCAGTGCATAGGGCTGGCAACCGTACCACCTTCATGTGCCAATTTTCTATAAATTGTGGTAGCCTGAATCTCCTGGAGCTGTAGGGTCCTGTCCAGGCCTGTGATTGGGATAGCCGTACCTTTATGGTAAAATGCCTATCCAAGTAGAACAAAATATTGTTCAGAACTAAACTTCACTTGCTCAGCATCACTAGTTGCATGTCGTGTACCACTGGCAGCACTGAAAACTTGCTGTATTCTTGGGTCATCTGCTCATGCACTGCCTTTTTGTTAGAGGGGTGTGCGTGTAGTAGAGCTGAAAGATATGATGTGCTGTGTAAGGACTGTCCTCACTTCAAAGAGAGACATCCACATAGCCAGTAAGACTTCCTGCCCTTGTGTGTAAGCACTGCATTTGTCTATTTTTGTGTGCATCTATACCACTTAGTTGTCCTTTTATTTTGTGATACAGTTGACAGTATGGTCATTGCCATGTTGAGCATCAGATCATTTTCTTTTAGCTCCATACATCTAAGAGTTCTTAATTAACTTCATGAAGTGCATATTTGTTCTAGACTTCGCACCGTTCTTTTATTTAATGGATGGAATCAGAAGATATGTTAGTAGATAAACAATGAAATGGTCCACAGTCTTCTTCATATCTCCTTGGTGCACTGTGTTTAGTGCAACTGTGCCAGTGTATGATGTCACATATGAGGGGATATTAGGAAAACGGAACAATGTTAATTAGTTTCCTGCGATGTGTACTGTCTCAGAAACATTAGTCGTTTCTTTGACTTGTTCTTATGTCACACACGTAACCTGTTTTGTCACATAGCTTTGTAAACTTTGTTTCTGAAGTATATTCTGACAAGTACCCATCCTTTGACTTTCATGGTAACATTGTCGAATGCGAAATGTTAGGGTCGTACAATGTATCAGATGGATAATTTAGAATGTTGGAGCTTTCATAGTGTGTCACAGTTTTTGTCACTCATTTAAGGTTTCTTGGTGTCATCAGAGAATTTATCCCATTGTCCTGTGTGCCATGTCCCATTTGTATAGTTACAGCCAAGTAAGGGAGAATGTTATACACTGTCAAGTCAAGAAGTGAAGATGATAATGATCATCCTTCAAGTCCAAGCACTATTGACAACAGGTTTGTTCCACCAGCAGTTCGTAACTCCTGTATAATAGAACATCAGCACACTGAGTTGAATACTGTCTTTGCTAATGGATGGATGGAGTCTCATTTTTGTTGATGCCCCCGAGAGCCACAGGATATGGTTTGACAGCTATTCGCCTTCCTTGTGGAAGTTTCCAGATTGAGTCCTCACCAACAGGGGTTCCAGTTTGGGGCTGCATTTCTTCTTTTTCTACTGCTTGATGTTTGTCCCGTCTACATCACTGTAATTGGTGCTACATCTTTCAGTGGTGTGATATTGTGTACACATGAATGACATGCTTTAAATGCTATGGCAAAACTCCTTTTACTGTTATGTTGTTAGAAACACATCTGCAAGAGCCATGTTAATTGCACGCTCTGTGTGTATAAATTATAACAGTTGTGGGAAGTGCTGCTGGCACAGATATGGTATACCAGTTTTGGTCATATGATCTCTGATTTTCACTCTTAGTTTTCTTCATTTTGTTTCTAATGTAGTTCCTTCCTACAAAACCCCCTTTTCTTTTCCATAGCTTCAATTTTTTTAAAGATTAAATTATATAATGTGTTTGGAAGAAACAGGGAATTAGAGGATGTACTTGAGAAGCAACAGGTCAGAAAAACAAGCCATTAGCTGCAGCCTGTTGAACATTTCCTGGCTCTACATAGAATGGTATCTTCCACGTGGTGGGGCAATGCATGTTTCTTTTCATTTCTTAGAGACAAGGCCTTGTGGAAATGAATGGAGCACATAAGAGAAGGCACATTGCTGATGGGAGAGGGTGATGAATCATTCTGGGAAGTGTTGTCTGCTGGAAACTTATTTATGTCATCACTGAAAGGGCCTTTAAGAAATGATTGATTCAAATGGCACTTTAATAACTTAATTTCACTGGTTTAGCAAGTAGTACATAACATTGCACTATTTTGTCACTGAAAATAGTTGAAGGAAAGGGTTGAAATGAGTGTTTCAGCGTGTGTTGTTTTTGTGTCATGTTTTTCTTATCATCATGGTTACCCCACCATTTTTTTGTGACATCCTGCATTCCAGGAAAGGAAGGAGGCTGGAATGAGAGTGATTGAGTTTGTGTCTCTTAAAATGTGCCCATTGCTCATAACAGTCATACCTAAAATATTGAATGAGATTTTGGACAATATGTGATAGCACCTGTAAGAAATTGGGGCTGTCTACTTATCCAACTCCTGAAGTAATAAAAGAGTTGTGATGTTAATGAGTTTGCTGCATATCTCATGTTCCAATGTATACAGGGAGCCACTTCTGTATAATACTTTCTCTTATATACATTCATTTTTAAAAATCATTAATTATGTGGCTAGTCTCTAACCCACATTTTTACTCACAATAGTAAAGTGAACTACTGTTGTATCCACAGATTTTTTGAAGCAGTATTCTTTCAGTGGAGTGCTATAAAATGCCAACCCAGTTGTTTAAAGGTTAGTAGAAAGTCAGTGATAAGCATAATCATTAACATTACGTGCTGCTGTTTGGGAATGCGTAACTTACTTTTTATCAGTAAGAACACTCCTGAAAGTCTTGATATGAAAATACTTTACCTATGGTCATTGTGGACCCTTGTTTGCTAGTTTGTGTGCATGTTTTATGTAGTGAGGTGCTGCAGCGTTAGGACATGGTTAACTAGTCCACTACTGAGCGTGCATATGTGTGTGTGTGTGTGTGTGTGTGTGTTAACTGTTGTCTTCAGTAATGGCATCTAGAGTCAAATATCCCTTTCTTCCCATTTAAATACTGTGAAAGATATGCACATTTTTGAGCTAAGTTAACCATCACATATTTGTAAGTAGGATTATGATTATTGTTTCTTTTACATGTACATAAGTTACTTTTGATTAGTTATGGGTCACCATAAGCTATGTTCATGCTTTTAATATTATACCATATTGTAATGAGCTTTGTTTTTATTTCTCATGTAAAAAAAAAGAACATTGGGACAGGCTGTGGGTTTGGGTGGGGGTGGGGCTTATTTTCTGATTGGCCTTACATAGTAGTTAATTCTGTTTTATATAAAGTTCTGTGGGATATTTTGTATTTATATGAATTAGATTTGTGCTGTGTTTATTTGAGAGTAGTGATATAGTTGCTGGTGGTAGTATCCCTGAGGGGTGGACACTTTTTTTTCTGTCACTATTTTTCTGTGTATGTGTGGCGGGGGAGCTTGCATCATTTATGTTTTATATGTTCACACATAAAACATTGTTACTTGCCACTGACCTATTATGTACGTTATGTAAGTTATGTTCCAGAGTCTGTAACTGCAGTAAATGACACACCCTCATACACTGGTAGGGTCATCTGGCCTGTTTATTTTGATTAAGGCAGCTTCTTTGTTTTTCATTACTGGTTTGCTGATGAAAGTTATTGTTGAAACTGTAGTCATGGCTTCTAGATGATTATCTATTGTCTGGTCACTCACTGTGTTTACAGTACTATTGTGCTACGTTACGAAAATTGTGTTTTTTGAAGATTAATTTGGGTAGAATTCAGAAATTGTGTTGAGTTTTTAATTGGATAGAAAGATCTTTACAGGCTTTGAATGGATATTGTGAAGTAATCATGGGTACTGTGGAGCATACATACTATCCTGGCAAAAGTTATTTGGTGCAAGAAGGGCAGCACATGTAATTGGCTGTTTTTTATTTTTTGGGCGGGGGGTTAGTATTAACTGGTAGCTGTGCAGAGGATCTTTGAGAGAAGAGATCACATCTTCTTGCTTGTTAGTGTTCAGCATGAACTATTGCTGGAGCTGGCTATGCCCATATACTTGCATAGGTGGTTTCCTGCCATACGACAGAAATAGTCACATTTTTTCAATTGTGACTATTTCTGTTGTCTGGAACATGCTTTTATGGCTCCAAATTTTGGTTCTGTATTTCTGCAGGAGGTGAATGGCTGTAAGGTCATAGCATATTATTTGTAGGACTTTGTTGCTGGGAAAATGGAATGTGTGTCACAGTCATCAATTTGGATTTGTTGAGTAGTTTAAATGTAGAAAATGAACAAATTTAAGTAATGTTGGAACTGACATGTCTCTCACAAAACACATTATTCAAGCAAATCAAAAGGGATGTAGTAATAAGTAATTTATGATCATGAGTTATTGGTTGAAGGTTCTGCAGGTACTGTGTGTAGCAGATAGAAGAACAATATATTGTGTGATTAAAAATTAAGAATTTTAAGTCACTGAGTGTGGTAAATATAAGTACCATTTTAGCTGCACTTTATGCCTTGAGATTAATATGTGAATGGTGTATAATTGTTCATTCTAAGTTATAAAAGGAGGGGCATAATTGATTAACATAGCCTATTAATCAGTCACGATAAAAAATTTGGAGAAAGGCTATGTTTCGGTTATGTGGTAGGGCAAACTGTATGGCATTGGAGAGGCGACTTCTTGAGCAAGTGAAATCACTGGATTCCAAGCTTACGGCCATTATACCAATGTGGTATGTTCATGTAACAAAGAACAAACATGAATATGCAGTAGTTTGCACATTGTGTAGTTTGGAACAACAATCATACTTTGGTATGTGTAATTCAAGAAAGAGTTAATACTTAAAACAGTACTTTTTGAAAGCAGGTCCGTTGATCAAGGCAAACATGGATCCCCAGAAAACCAGAATGTGTTGCAGTTTTGGTGCAACTAGCCTTGAAGTTTTTTATTGCACACTAGATCATAAGTGTGCCACCTACTTAAACTTTAAGAAACTGTGCATTTTTCCCACACAGTGTATCTGTGTTTCACATGATTCTCACAATAACAGCTATTATTTCCTTAAATACCAACAGTCAGTTTGTCTTTTTAATGGAGAATGGAGAAGTTGGAATTGTACTTCAGAAGATTATAGGGCATATTCTTTGCATTAGGGTACTCTCAGTGTCTGTTCCTTCCACTGAGACATTATTTTTGACGAATGTAAAATAATTCCCCCATTTGAAATAGGCACTCTTGAGTATAAAAGGTTGAATGCAAAGCCATAGTGGGCCATGTTTTTTTTTTCTGCATACATATTCTCCTAAAGGCAAAAAAGAGTTACAAATGTAGTGTATTGCATAAAATAAAATATTTATTACTCTGCATATTTTGGGGTGACTAAATATTGAGCAAAAAGTTTGATTACATTTTACTGGATACGGTTAAGGGTGTGGGATGTTATTGTTTCTTGTGCTTGCATTTTTCCTTTCCATTTCATTCATATTTTATAATTGTATGTCATACTGAAGTTTTGGTTGCAATTTGCCTATGGTACTGAAACTCGACTGTGGGCCAGGATAGCTCAGTCGGTCTGGCGACACACTATGGGCTGGATGGTCCAGGGATCGAAGCCCAGTGCGGATGACATATTGTGCACCTGTCCAGATTGGCCCTGGGGCCCACCCAGCCTTCTATACAATGGGTACTGAGTCCTGTGGGTAAAGCCGCTGGGGCGTGGCGTTGACCACCCACCCCCATCTAGCGCTGAGGTTAAAGAAAGAGTATAGTTACACCTCCACCTCTGGGCCTTTGTGGCCTGTTATAGGGTGAACTTTACCTTCACCTTTACTGAAACTTGACTAGATTGTACTGAAACGTACTGGCCCTTCGTGTGTCTGATCATTATTAACCTTTTGGTGCCGGAATTATTTCTTTAATTTTAGCACACTCTGTATATAAAATGTGAATAATACAGGAACCAAATACGTTAGATTTATGACAAACTGCATTTTGAAGAGGGAAAAAACGGAGAGTATATACCATGTTTAAAATATTCAGTACCTATATTTGTTGAATAAACATATAAAATGCAACATTTAGAGGTTAGCGGTGTGGTATGACCACTATAGTCGTCGTTAGGCGTCAAAATGTTAAGAAACCAGTAGGCTGGAATTTAAAGATTTTCGTCAAATGGACAGCAAAGCCCTATAGTTCTTTCATGCTAGGCAGTAGCAGTAATGTTTCATACATGCTTGGTTGAAGTATTTTTGAGCACTGTCCATATGTCATGTTATAAAAACGGACATCCCATACGTATCATACATTTCATTCATTTAATTAATTGCATTTAATACATTATGTTATTTGTTTTTGTCAAATATTTTATGATACCATCAAGAAGAAATTGTGTAAATGTTGTAAGACACTTCTGTTACATTTCTTGAAGCGCCAGATGTGTTTTGCCCTGTGACTTTACAGTCAGTCAGGTTATTTGAGTAACTTAAACTTGATGTGGCATCATTGTTTTGTCGCTGATGACATTTTATTCGTTTTGATTATTACATCAAGTGTGATGATGAGCATCAGGATTCCCTCCATGCTATTTCAACCACCACTGTCAGTTACCTTATTACATTAAAGAAAGCTGCTTGTATTACTGGTACCCTTTTGTGCCAGTGGCAGAGATCACATGATACATTTCTTCTAAGTCAGGTAATGGGAAGCAGTGGATTTAACTGGTGGTTGTAACAGTCAGTGTTTGGATTGCTAGAAAGTAAGATCTGAAGGTGGTGGGTAGGTTCAAATGTGATTTTTGCAGTTGTATAATGTGAACATGATGACAGTATACTTGTGGCAACTGAATTGACTGGACCAAAACATGATGAGTCAAAATGTGGAACTGCTTGGTTATTTGTATATAGGGAATGTCATGACATGTGTATATTATGATCTGTTACTTGAAGACTGGACCTAACTCTGACCTGGTTTCACTGTATAGCTTCATGCATGTAAGCAGATATTTTATATAAATTGCATATCTGTAACCTGTGGATCCAAGTAATTTGGAGAACATAGCATGTGTTATATATGATATCTTTATAAATAAATAATACATTTGAGGCACATCTGAATCTCTGAACAATGTTTTAGAGCAAGGATCTTTTATTACTGTTTCTCAGTGAGGTCTTTTGATGTAATGTGCATTACAGTCTGATGTGAATTAGAATGTGTAAATGTTTTTACTGCCCAGCTGGCAAGACAGCTTTTGATTTTCGTTTGAAGTGTGCAGTGCCTTTGAAGAATATTGTCATTGATTGTGGTGGTGTGGTTTTGTGCTGTGTAGTCTTGGATGTGATACCCGTTTCCAGGTGAATCTACTGCCCGCATCTTTGGGGTTAAAGTAGTTGTGTAGGATGTGTCCAGGTTTTATCAACAGGCAGAGAAGGAATATGGCTACTAAGAAATAAGGGCGGAGGGACTTTGTCGCATTGACCTGGAGGCACGGGCAGATTCCAAGCTCATACTGAGTCAAAGACCAAATTCACAACACACATTACTGTGAAAACCAGCAAGTTGAAACATTGTCTTGAAACAACTTTCGGGGTATCTTGAAACATTTTGGTATAGGCAGCATGTAGATGATGAGCTTACTTTTCTTCATTTGTGAGTCATCCGCAGTCTGTACTGTTCTGTGTCTCAGGAATTACAGATTGTCCTAACATATATTAGTGATTCAGATGTAACAGGCAGATCCTTGTTGATCTCTTCATGACATTTTGAGAAATATATTTCTTTAAGAAAACTGATCTGTATGCCGTATTCTAAGATGGTGCACATTGCTCAGCCCCAGTTTGTTACTTTCATTGTTTGAAGAATATCTGAAACTTAGGCTGTGGACCACTTTGGGTGGTGGAAATGAATGTTTCATGGACTGTAACTATCTGTGTTGTTAGGGGTTGATATGGCTGGGGTGCTGAAAATATTGCATATTTATATCTGCCTGAATCCACTGCTGGGAACTAGCCATGGTTCCTGATCAGTGAAGTCGAGTACTTGGTGTGTGTGCCCTTGCTTTTCATTTGGCCCCTTTGGTCTACTTAGGCGTGCTTGTTACACGCTGTTATGCCTCACTCAATGGAAACCTCCACCCTTTTTTAAGTTTCTGGGATGTGGTCAGATCCCTTTGGTTTCTCTTATGAGGTGTTGCTTGCTGTATCCAATGAGGTTTTGCAACCTCAAGCTGCATCCCAGAAACTTTACCCTCAGACATGGTACCATCTGACAAGTTTCCTTAGGCTAACCAAAGATGCCAATTGGAAAACAAGGTCAGGCATAGCAGTTACTTGACTGCACACTGGTTAGTGCTGAGCAACGTGCAGGTGTAACTAATGGCTGGTCATGCAGTCATGTCAGGCCCCTGATAGTGGAGAAGGTGATTGTGACAGAGTGGTTTGAACGATTTTATGTGGCTGCTAATGTGACAAGAATGATTTTGATGGCTGACACAACTTTACATTATAACTATTAATATGTTCCTTAAGTATGTTTTATGCATAAGTGTATAATGCTCAGAGTGTCCATCAAATAAAACATGCTATTAGACCATTCAGCCAGTCAAAGACAGAAGGCATAGATAGGAAATGTAAGCATTCAGTTGTACTGCTATAATCTGAAACCTGCTAGACCTAACCTCTTCAGTAGCATTTTTTAATCTGTTGTCTGTTACTCAGTATGTCCTGGAAAAACAGATATCTGAGTCCTCTTCTGTGCTGTGTGAGTCATTGCATGTCACTTCTGGCACTCAGAAAAGTCCATTGTGGAGTTTACTGTGAAGCTTGTGCAATTACTGTAGCCAGTTTGTACTATTTATTATTATTGTCAGTAGATGGCAAGATGCCAGGGATGCACAGATTTTCCAAAAATGTATGAGTCACCTTAAAATTCTAGGTGCCAGGAAAATAACAAAAAGCAAGTTCCATACTGATGATGCACACATAGTAGGTGCCACCAAACAAAATTTAGGTACCCCGTTGTATGCTGTGTTGTAGCTGAAGAACAGCTGTCAATTGCTGATTGCTGTAATCATCATGATCTATGTGACTTACACCTGCATTTTAAAAGTTGGTGATTTTCCAAGTACATTAAATAATAATTGATACAAATTTATTGCAGGGGTTTTTATTAAGCACTGGATACAATGTATTGTATCCTGATGCAGTGGATCAGCTGATATACATTTACATAAATATGCTGTGAGGGGATCATCAACTTGATTTTAGTGCATGCCACTGCACTGGGCATGTAATTGGGGATTAAATGGTGTTGAGTCATTCTTTTTCTGTGTGTATAAGACATGCAGTTCTTCCATTGCTGTGAAAGATCTTCATCTGATAAAATTTATGTTACAGATTTTTTTTCTGTAAAACTGTAAATTGGCATAAACTCTATTTTTTTTGTGTACCATTGGGTTTCTGGCAGCCTTCAATACCTTAAAACTCTTAGCTGACCAGGATTGTGTTTTGTAAATAGACTGTGGGTAATATAAAAGTATGAAACAATACATTGAAGTTGATTGTAGCAGCTGAGCTTTATATCTTCAGACTAGTAATATGGCCTGCATGGTTCAAATTATTTCAGACTGTCAAAAGGTATGATTCTTTTCTTTTCCAGATTCTGATGAGACCTACATAGACATGATGTGCTTCCATTTTTTTTTTTTTGTAAATATTCCTTTGGCATGTATAAAATGTAGTTGTAAATTATTGTAATCATAAACATATGTTGTCTGGGGGAATGTAGTTGGCTGACTAAAGAACTGACACACATACAAAGTGGCTGCAGTCATGTAATGTTATGGCGTAATCACAAGAGAATATGTAGTTATGTCATGTCCAAATGTGAGGATATGTAGTGCTACATGCTTCTAATGTAGTGATGGCCATTCTTTGGTTTCATGTGGCAAACAGAGAAAACACATAGTTTTTATGGTCCTTTTAATTTTGGTAATTTGATGGTGGTTATGTGAAGAATCTTAACAAATGTGTATGAAATTATTGTCTTTTGGGGGAATTATTACTTTTATGGACAGGTGTTTGTTCCCACCTGTAGGGAGTTGATGGAGTGCTTTATGATTATAGATCTGAGGGTAATGTTTTATACCCTCTTTACCATTACAGAACATGAAGGACTTCAATACGGTCTGTGACTAAGATGACATTTTTACTCTAACCAGATCTGCATGTTCTGTAGGTCTTTTTTTCTGGTTGGTTGTGTGACTGGGTGTGGGGGAGGCTGTCATCAGTCTCTACACCACAGTCATTTTGTGGTATGTTGTGCATCTGTTTTCAGAATTTGTTGCTCGATATAGGGTCAGTAACATATATTTGATCACGGGACACCAAAGTAAATAAGTCTGCCTTCTGGCTCAGAGGACAGCCTGGTAGCTTCGTAATGAAGTTACCCATTCATGTTCTGTCTCGCTTTGGATATTGTGCCCTAGGTAACTGACCTAAGATAGTTGATCATCATTTTTGTCAATATTGCATGTCTGTGAATTATGAAAACACATTGTCAGTGTTTGATTTGAGCTGCAGGCTATACAACTTGTTACCGTGTTGTAGTATAATATTACACATAAATGGGAGTAGGAACCACTTCAGGCAGTTTGCATGTGTGACATAGTGGTTCATATACAGAGACTTGCTGTGATGTGAGATCATGTAAGTACTGTTTGGTGTAATTTAAATCCCAGAAACAAAATTGTTATTGTCTGTGGCATAATAGACTGGTATTGGTATTGTAATGTTTTCTGACTTGCAGATGAGAAACTGACAGACTGGTAGCCAAAAGGATAATTTCAGTGCTGAGTATTTGAAGTATTAATTAAAAGGCATTGGAACCCAAACAGTTGCGTTACTGACATTGGAACTTTACCACTTTCAAGAGTGCTTATGAAAAGACTGAGACCTGTTTTGTAGTTTAGCAGTTGGAAACATTTTTTAAAACTGTAGCATCAGTAGTTCCATTTGTTAAAACACAAACAATGTGTTATCAAGTTTATTTGAGCATTGTTCTGTTGTGTTAAAAGAGTAACCAAGTCATATATTATTGAATTTGACATTGAAAAGTGTAGTTGAGCAGCATCTTTCCACAGTATAATATTGCAAGTATATGTACTATATGACACTGGTTTCCCTTCCTTGAACTCTGTGTGTCATTTTAGCATCAAAGCAAAAACAAAGTCGGCAAGGTGCACTGCTCATTCTCTGTATCAGTTTTTCATTAGGTCACTGTAGTGTTGATAACCAGTATGTCAAAAGCGAATATTGAAGGGAAGGCATGAAGTTGAAGTTTGCAGTTGTGAGAAGCAGTTTGTGAAGGCACATTAAAGTGGTTTTAAATTCATACTGTGCCATAGCTCAGGCAGTCACAAGATTCTCAGAGCAGAGACCTGAGTTCAGTCTCAGGGGAGTTCCTCTATTTGTGGTAGACAGCATGGCACTGGGCAGGTTTCAGTGCACACACTTTGGTTTTCTCATGCCAGTTATTGCAGCTGTGCATCATAGTCATCTGCCATCCACATTTCTATACATAACTGCATTTGTGGTCACATTACCAAAGGACTGGTTGTCGTACCACCCCCAGGAGAAGGAGGAGGAGAAGCCCCTTGATGTAATGTGTTGGACCTAAATGTATTATGAATTCTATTCCTAATTGGCAGTTAAACCACAGTCCATAAGCAGGTTTATTTTTATGGTTTCCTGCAGGTCCTGCTGCTGTATTTAGGTGTTCACAATCACACTTTGCATTTTAATGTGTAGAGCATGAGGGATGGGGCAGTGTGTGATCTTTATACACAATACCATTTTGCAGAAGAGATGCCTTACTGGCATTTACTTTTCAGTTTGTGTTATGGGAACAGCAGCTAATGGAGTTGTTAAAAGTACAAATTTAGACGTACTATCTGTGTGCTTCAAGGACTTCCTCCTGCATGTCACACTGAATATGCTGTATACTGAAGTGGAAAATGTTGCCAGTAAAATTTCAGTTCTTAAGGGGTTTGATTGCTGGCCAGAGAAAGAAAGTTCTGTGTTCTACAGAATGTTCAGTCCAATACTGGGACCCACACACACTCTGTTCATGAGTGGGTGCCAAAGGCTTTTCTGGGTTATGATGTGGCCAGGGAGTGAATTTGACCAATTACCTCCATCTAGTGCCAAGATTAATAACGTGTGGAATTTCTGGTGTGCTCCAGCATATGCCGTTGCGATATGCAGAGGGACAGCTACAATTTTGATGTGTATGTGTTGGAACGTTTATATCTCAAATTTTTTGTTATTACAGAGTTTTGAGAAAAATGCCTGTAAGTAATTCTGGAAGTGAGGGTAAGTAGATGTAACTGTGCAGGAATTATGTTCTATTGAGAATGCTCTGTTTACGTAAAATTAGTTACACAGAAGTGCACTATTGTATCAATAAAATGGTAATTTACACTGTGTAATGATAACACCTTGTAAAACAAAACCTGTCATTGTGGTTGTTGAAATGGACAAGTGGGAAATTATGGTTCATATGTACGTATACTTGAGCAAGGGTCGGACTGTCATTCTTAGAATTTAATGTCACATTGTCATGATCAAGAAAATTATAGCTGTAGATTTGTCATGTTTCAGCAGGTATTTTGGAATGCTCAATTAGTATATTAGAGCGCAGAAAAAGATATCCTTTGATAGTTTGTAATTGTATTCTAATTAATCTTCCTTTGTGATTATAGGTCATATGTAGATAATTGTTTTCAAAGTACTTTTTCACATGCTCAAGTGCCTTCGTTCTACAGAAATCAAGAAGTTAAGAAGGTAACTGAAAAATTCCTCTTTCAGAAAGTAACTATTAAATAAACTGGAATAATTGTCAGTTTTATTATATTGTATTATAATTAGATGACTCATTTTATATGCATAGGGGAAGAGAAGATGAATATGGTAAGACACAGTGTGTGTTAATCCATTATGTATGTATGTATGTTACACATTGAGGTAGTTGCTTCCCCCCCTTTTGTAGGGGAAGGGGGGGGGGCAGGTGTTATTAATTTTTGTATGAAGGAATGTAGCATGGGTTAGATTTATGTAGGAAACTTTGCTTTGATACCAAGTAAACTGTATTTTGTCACTTTTATATGTGTAGCTTTGTGTACCAGAAACCAGTTTTCTGTCCATAAAGTGCCCATACAGGGAACTGTTTTGGCATAGTTGATGTGTACTGGTCATTAAGTTTACCAACTGAGCATACTTCATGTGCAGTTTCCAGTGTTCAAGGTTTTTACAATTTATAGATTGCCTTTGCATTTTTATTCATTACATTTGAGGAGTGTGAATTTGCAACACCAGGGTGTTTGGAATTGTGTGTGGGATTTAACCTCTAAGTATGTGCATTGCCAAATGTGACTGCACATAGGAAAAGGCCCGTAGAAATTCGTTTTATAAATTTAGGCAACAAGGAAATTCTGTGCATTTTTAAAATATGGCTCGTAATTTGTCTTACAAAAAATACCATTTGTTTAATAGTAAGAAGCTTAGTGTAGTAATACATACAGTCAAACACAACTATATTACATCTATTATTGTTACAATGAGGGTTTTAACGACGACATGTTTCAGCCCTACATATGGGCCATCTTCAGGTTGTAATTAGACTAGATCAGTTATACTATAATGCGTGGAGCATTCTTGGGAGTAGGGGGGGTGGTACCATGGTCCCGTTTTATGAGTGGAGTTGTCATTAGTAGTATGTCGAGCCCATTTTATCAACATGTTAATGGGTACTGCTCTTATGTGCTAACCTAATTAATGTTAATTACAGTAAATTCACTAAATTAATGGAATGCCGTGTCTGT
>Ga0123355_10002266_pt1 | contig 27145 bp, 20 predicted proteins | sample TergutEmb28metaG_3_FD_89872 | JGI IMG/M metagenome (GOLD analysis project Ga0123355, IMG submission 89872) | Embiratermes neotenicus P1 segment gut microbial communities from Petit-Saut dam, French Guiana - Emb289 P1 | ecosystem: Host-associated > Arthropoda: Insects > Digestive system > Gut ... | reverse complement strand
TTAGCCTTTGACGCGGGATGTTCAGTCCTTTTTCTTCCTCCATACTCACCTGACTTAAATCCAATCGAAAAACATTGGGCTTGGTTAAAAAATACTCTTCGGAAAGTCTTGCCTTTTTTCGAGAACTTTATGGATGCACTCTGTTACTGTTTTTAGGTTAAGTGACTATATTAATAGACCACTTTAATGTGATATTGGTATTAAACCAAAAACCGTCTAATATAACTTGTATTTTTTCGCACTATTTCGTCAGCTCTTCCTAGCGTGCACTTGGGCACACGTTGTTGTCGCTTCCTTGTATTGCGTCAAATTACTTCATTATATTAGACGGTTTTCTAGTTAAGTGCTTATAAGTATCGTTCGTGGCTTGAAGATTGCTTTTAGTTTACGTGACTAAAAAATCGCTTAATTGGTGTGTGTTTTATTACAAAATGTTATAAGTTTTTAAACTACCCTCAAATTTTTAAACAGTACCGTAACAGTGCCATCAGAATTTTTGGTAATTTCAATTTCGTCTTCCTCTGCCGCTAGTTGTGCGGGGAATTTAATTTCCACACCGTTTTCTGCCTTTATTTTGTGGGTGGCAAATTGTTGCTTAACCACTCGCTCTCCAAGGGCTAAATCTTCCTGAATGCCGGCATCACGCAAAACAGTTACATACTGTTCTTTAATTTTATCTTCACCTGCAAATGCAACAGATGCAACATTATCCATAGAGACAAAACCTTCCTCGGTCTCTGCTTCTTCTAGTAAAGCTGTTTTAATTTTTGCGGATACTTTTGGGTCGCATTTAAAATGTTCTTCAACAAATTCCACGGTAACTTCGTCAATTAATTTTGCCTGCTCTTTTTTAGATGGAGCAGTTTCGCATTCTAAAAACAATTCAGAAAAATACAAAACTTGATTACCTTCAATTGTTGCGGGGCTTTCTACCACACTAATTGGCATAGCCGAGCCGTTTAGAGCTATTAAAGCCGCATATTCCACTTTGCCGCTGTTAAAGGGTAGGGCATTGCATTTTGTAAGTTGATTATCTGTCCCTGAAGATTTATGAGAATACACTTCTTGGTAAGTAAGGTTTAAGATTGCAAGATAATCTCCACTTTTGTGTCCAACCCTAGCAAAAAGCATGTCGCAAGGTGGGATGTCGGTGTATTTCTTCATTATTTGATCCATTTTTTCTGCAATTTGTAAGGTCATGTCCTTAAAATACACTGTGTTGTTTTGGTAGTTTTCAAGAAGTCTATATACATCTGTTTGCGGTTTAAAATTTGCAGTGCGGACCGCAGGGTTATTCATTAACTTCTTTACATGTTTAAGTATAAATGCCTCACAAAGTTCACTATCAATATCCAGCTCAACGTCAGAAAAAACAGACTCTCTTCCGTCGTTGCGCAAAATATGCAAGATAGCGTTTCGTATAACTACTGCCATTATATAAATGCTCCTTTACAATTCGTCATCCCATTCAAAGTCGATATCTTCAAAGTCGTTTTCGTCCCAATCGTCGTCGTCTAAGTCTTCGTTGGCGAAATCTACGTCGCATAGTTCGTCTTGGTCTCTCATGTTATTCTGCTTTAACACGCTCGCCACCCAAAAATATTACAGCAACTGTCCCGGGACCGGAATGGGTGCCAATAACCGGACCAACATTGCTGACTATAAATTCGTCGGTGCCAAATTCAGCAGAAAGTTTAAGCTTAATTTGTTCAACTTTTTCGATACAATCGCCATGGGCAATGAAAACAGGCTGGTTAGCAGGGGCAAATTTGTATTCTTCAGCTTTTTTTACTACTATTTCCATAGCTTTAACCCATCCCCTTGCTTTGCTGGCGGGAACAAGACGGCCTTCGCTATTTATAGTAAGAATAGGTTTGATGCTTAGCATCGAGCCAAAAACTGCTGACGCACTAGACAAGCGGCCACCGCGTTTTAGGTGATGTAAATCATCAGGCACAAACCAGTGCTGTAAGCGCGGAATTAGCCTTTCGATATAGTCTGCATTTTCTTCCAAGCTTTTGCCTTCGTCACGGGCTTTCGCAGCATAATACCCTAGTAAACCTTGTCCCAAAGAAGCGGCCTTAGAGTCTATAGTAATAATTTTACGGTCTGGGTATTCTTCCATAAGTTCTTGCGCCGCAAGCATACTTTGGTCGTAACTTTTACTTAACGCAGAGGATAAACACATATACAAAACATCGTTGCCTTGCTTTAAAATAGGCTCCCAAATTTCTTTGTAGCGATGTGCTGTTACCTGTGTAGTTGTGGACAATTTGCCACTACGTAAAGTGTCATAAAAATCCTTAGCAGATAACTCGCGATAATCAAGATAGTTGTGGTAATCCGTATCGTCAAGAGTAAAAATGTAAGGTACAACAACAAGCTCCAAATCATTTGCTAGGTCTTGTGGAAGGTCGGTAGTTGAATCTACTACAATTGTGTATTTTGCCATTATTACAGGCTCCTTTCAAGAATTTTACATCAAAACTATAAACAAAATTTGCTGATATGTAAAGCATTTTTTAATTTTGGGCAAGGTCATACTAGCGCATTCCAAAAACATGAATGACCACGTGCAATTTTTCCGCACTGCTGCATCATATAAATCTAATCTAATTAGATTGGAATTAGTATCAACTCCTTCTTGCAGTCTGTCAAATTGCTTCGCCTTAATAGCCCATTCTAAAGTGGCAAATGACTATATGAACACAGCTCAAATGGGTGAAACAAGTGCTTTTTATCACGTTTGGGCGTGGTCATAACAAAAAAGCTACCCAATATGGAATGTTTCCATATTGGGTAGCCTCATTTTAATGGTTTACAGTTTGAAATATCCCACTAATTGCTGTAAAATTTCTGCCTGGGAATTTAGTTCTTCCGATGCAGCGGCAGTTTCTTCTGATACAGCGGAATTAGATTGTACAACGTTTGAAATTTGCTGCAAGCCAATGGAGATTTGGTCGATTGCGTCTGCTTGCTCTCGAGACGCTTCGGATATTCTAGCAATTACTTCGCTAATTTCGTTAGCACTTGCAACTATTGAATCAAGTGAAGCGGCTGTTGCGTTTGCGATATTAGAGCCAGTTTCAACACGTTCTACAGAGCCTGTGATAAGATCCGTCGTATCCGTTGCAGCTTCTTGGCTGCGTACTGCCAGGCTACGCACCTCGTCCGCAACTACAGAGAATCCACGACCGTATTCGCCAGCTCTTGCTGCTTCTACCGAGGCGTTTAATGATAGCAGGTTTGTTTGGAAAGAAATTTCCGTTATAGTTTTGATGATTTTTGAGATACTGTTTGATGATTCTCTAATACCGAGCATTGCTTCCAACATTTGCTTCATTGCTTCGTTACCGTCTTGCGCATTGATGGTAGACCGCATAGATAATTCGCTTGCGTGTTCTGCATTTTCGGCATTAGTGCGGGTTTGTTGGTTGATTAAATCTACAGAAGCATTAAGTTCTTCTACGCTGCTGGCTTGAGATTGGGCCCCGTTTGCAAGATCCATAGCAGATTGGGAAATTTGTTTAGCACCTGATAGAACTTGGTCTGTAGCGGCACTAATTTCGGAAACAGTTTTATAAAAGGTTTCGGAGATATGGTTAATAGAGCGTTTAATTTCTGCAAAACTACCAACATATTCGCGGGTAATACTTCTTGTTAAGTCACCGGAAGCAAGAGATGTTAACGAGTTAGACATCTCTGAAATATATCTGTTCAAGGAGTCAATGGTGTCGTTTACAGCGTCGGCAATGGCTTTAAAATCACCATTGTAGACACCGGTTACTTTTCTGCTAAAATCGCCCTCAACAAGACGTGCCATAACTTCACGAATTTCTACAACAGGCTTGTCAATTTCTTCGCAAATGCGGTTTAAGCCGGTCATTATAACAAGCCAGCCATCGTGGAAACCTTTGGTGTCAATTTTAAAGTGCATGTCGCCTTTGTCAGCGGCAGCTTCTATCATTTCATTAATAACTTCACTTACATGGGTTATGTTACCGCGCATTGTTTCTACTGCTTCGTTAATGAATTTTAACTGACCCGGCAGTTTTTCAAGCTGTGTATCAAACTTGCCCTCTGCAATTTTGCTAAAAACGTCTACAACTTTTACTTGTAAGTCGATTTCGGATTTAACCATATCATTAACATGTTCGGCAACTTCCGCAAAAGAATTTTGGAATTTTTTAACGTTGATATAAACATCCAAATTACCTCTCGCATGTTCTTCTGCCATATGATCCATTTCGCTGATTAGGGACTGTAAATTTGTAACAAGAACCAACATAGCCTTGTTTATCATACCAATTTCGTCAGTTGAATCTACTTGCAGGTTTACATTAAGTTTACCGTTTGCAATTTCTTCTAAGGAGTTTACAATGTGGTTAATTGGCCTAGTAATTTTGTTTGAGATAATAATTGATGTTATTACCCCAATTACAAGAGCCGCAGCACTTATACAAATCATTGCGACAACCAAAATTACCCCAACATTGCTGTCCATAAACCCACTGTAAATTGTGTTGATACGAACAGCTGTTACGATGCCCATGATAACTCCAGCAAGCAGTGCGAAAAGCATGATACCATAGCCTACAAACAGCTTATGCCTAATTTTCATGTTCTTCATAAAACAAATCCCTTCCCTTTCCCTTGCTTCCTTTTATTTTTCATGCTTTTTGGTATCCAGATTAGAAACCACTGGATACGTTTTTCGCATGGTTACTACATAGTCATTACCTGCAAAGCTTAATGAAGAAATACTTTCCAGTAATGCAGGCAACGCGCATAATGTGTTGTCGTAATGTGATAAAATGTAATATTCTGTCGCATTTGTCCAAAAAATGTAACTTCGCACTTGTTTAATATATATTAAGTACTCCTCCAGAGTCAACTCTAAATTTTTCATTATTGTTGAATGTGGGGAGCCAACATAACGCAAGTGCCAAGGCTCGTATATAATTTGTGTAATATCTGTTTTATTGCAAGGATAACGAATAATAAAACCGTAATTATGACAATTTTTTTCAAGCCATTTGCCTTCGGTGGTTTCACCAAAACTTTGAGTTAGGGTGCCGTCAATACTAACATCAATGGCAAGACCAAGTTGATGCTCGCTTGACCCTGGGGGTTGTACAGATTTAGCGGCTAAGCCTTCTGCTTCGTGCGCGCTGTGGCCTTTTGCCAAAAGCTCGCTCTTTTTTTGGTCAAAAACCTTTTGTTGATGGGTGAAACTGCGATACCCACTTTGTAATTTTAGCCCGTAAACATTGTCTTGCTCCATGGCCTTTGTCATTTGTACAAAAGCATCCTTAGCGGCAATACGCATGCGTACGTTGCGATATTCGACTAAATCAACAGGCGTGTAATTTTGCGGCAGTTTGTTTTCTTTATTAACAAGCCACAAAAAACCAGTATCATCAAAGGTAGCTACATTTTCTGTGGCGTAGATATTTAACGCCTTCAATAGGATTACAAGAAATACTACCACAGCTAAGTTAAATTTGGAAGCCATAATCCTCTCCGAAAAAATATTTTGTAGAAATTTGCTATAGTTCAATAGCCCCAATCTTATATAATGCGTTTACAGCGCAGATGGCACCTAATCTTGAATGGGCGGGAGTTAGTCCGCCCTGGAAATATGCGATATATGGTGGACGAATTGGAGCGTCTGCGCTAAGTTCTATAGATGAGCCTTGAATAAAAGTACCACCGGCCATTATTACATCATGACCGTAACCGGGCATTGGGGCGGGCACCGGTGTTACATATCCGTCGACAGGCGCGGCTCTTTGAATTGCCTCGCAAAATGCTAAAACATTTTCGGCAGTTTTTAGCTTTATCGCCTGTACAATGTCGGTACGTGTGTCTGTTTCTGTCGGGTTAACATCAAACCCAAGGCGGGAAAAAAGAGCCGCAGTAAGTATCGCACCTATAATGCTGGCGGATACTGTTTGTGGTGCTAAAAATAAGCCTTGCAGTATGGTTCTTGTTGTCCCAAGGGAAGGGCCTACTGCACTGCCTATGCCTGGAGCGGTTAAACGTTCGGCGGCTTTTTCTACATAAACGCTTTTGCCTGCGACATATCCGCCAACGGTTGCTAAGCCGCCGCCCGGATTTTTTATTAACGAGCCCACAATTAAATCGGCATCGGATGGTTCTTCTGTTTGCACAAACTCGCCATAGCAATTATCGACAAGTATTATTGTATGCGGAGAAATATTTCGTATACATGCTATAAGTTCTTGTAATTGGTTTACGGTAAATGACGGTCGCCAGGAATATCCTTTTGACCGTTGAATGGTTGCCATTTTGGGTTTTGTTTGTAAATATGATTGGATTTCTTCATAATTAAATGCGTTATTTTTGAGTAGGTCTATTTGATGGTAGTTTACACCCATTTCTGCCAGGGATCCAGAGGAGGGGCGTATGCCGATTACACTTTCCAATGTGTCATAGGGTGCCCCTACAGGGGAAAGTAGAGTGTCACCAGGGCGAAGGTTACCGAACAAAGCCGTTGCAAGGGCGTGGGTACCTGATACAAATTGGGAACGGACAAGAGCCGCCTCTGTTTTGAATACCTTGGCGTATATTCTTTCCAGGGTTTCACGACCTTCGTCGTTGTATCCATAACCTGTAGAGTCGTTAAAATGCGTGTCGCTTAGGCGACAATCTTGCATTGCGGTAAGTATTTTCAGTTGGTTTATAGCGGCAATATCATCAACGTTGGCGTAAATGTTGGCGATTTCTTTTTCTGTTTTAGTAACAAGGTCAATCACTTGTGGGGCGATGTTTAATTTGGATTGTAGATAGTCATAGAACATTTTACTGGCTCCTTAATTGGTGTCTAAACCACGTATCTTGACGCTTTGCGTAATTGCGCGTGGCCTGTTGTATTTTTGCAATGGTTTCTTCTTTTGTTTGGATGCCGTCAATGTACGGCACCATTTCTTTATAGCCTATGCCCTGCATAGATTGATGGTTAGGGCGACAACCTATTGATAGAAGATGCTTTACTTCATCTGGCAGTCCGGCTTCCCACATGCCAAGAACACGCGCGTTTATGCGGGCGTACAGCTCATCACGTGGAACGTTCATTAATTGCAGGTTTACATTAAATTTTGCGCCAACTTGTTTTTGCTTTTTGTTATGGGCAGAAAAAAGACCGCCTGTAGTTTCGCAAAAACTTAAGGCCCGAGCAACTTTTTTTATGTTGTTTGGGTGCAAGGAATTTGCATAATCCGGATCAGCGGCAAGCAGTTTGCTGTGTAAAAATTCTGCTCCTTTTTCTTGGGCCAGCTTGATATACACTTCGCGTAATTGGTTTTCTTTTTCGTGTTGCCCGTTTTTAGTCATGCATGAAAATGCTGTTCCATATATAACAGCATTAATATAAAATCCAGTCCCCCCTGTTAGGATTGGGGTTTTGCCACGGGCAAGAATGTTTTGTATAGCTTCTCCGGCAAGTGTGGTGTACTCGGCAACAGAAAAGGAGTCTATCGGGTCTGCAACATCCAGTAGGTGATGGGGTACACCATCCATTTCCATTTTGGTTGGTTTGGCGGTTCCGATATTCATATGTTTGTAGACTTGCATAGAGTCGGCACTAACAACTTCGCCGTCAACATGTTTTGCTAGGTTGATAGCTGTAGCCGTTTTACCGCTTGCCGTTGGACCGACAACTACATGTAAATTTGGCCTAGACATAATCAACTCCGTTTGAAGCGTCTTTTTAGCTCTTTTTGTGTTATTTCTATTATTGTAGGACGGCCATGAGGGCATGTAAATGGGTTGTCTAGTTCCATTAGCTGGGTTATCATGGCGCGGGCTTCTGGTTCGGACAAACCGTCACCACTTTTCACTGCTGCTTTACAGGCTGACATGGCAATTAATTCGGTTATGCCGCTGTAAACATTATTGGCAGAAAAATTATGTTGGCCTATCTTGTCCAATAAATCTGTAAAAAATACTGGCTTGAAAATGCTATTAATTAGGAAGGGAACCGAATCAATTGCAAAATTATCGTCTGTAACTTGTATGCCAAAGCCTATGTTTTGGAAGTATTCAATGTTGTCTGAAAGCGTTTGTTTTTCACCAGGTGTTAGGTGCAGCGGAATAGGAATTAGTAGTTGCTGCGAAGGTGCGGTATTTTTGCGAGCCTTAGATAGTAAGTTTTCGTACAGAACACGCTCGTGGGCGGCATGTTGATCTATCAGATATAAAGATTCGTTTTGGGTTACAAGCCAGTAGGTGTTGAAGATTAGACCAACAACCTGGTAGGATGTGAATAGTTGGGATTTTTTGTCTGCCGGCAAATTGGATTTTATTTTGCTGTCACAAAGTGGTGACTCTGTTTTGCATTTGGTGACATTTGTGGTGTTGCTTTGAACATTTACGTCATCTTGGCCAATTATATCGTCCCCGTCCTGAAGAAGGACAGTGCGCGAAGGCGAACGCTCCCCGTCCTGAAGAAGGACAGTGAGCGGATGCGAACGCTCCCCGTCCTGACCCAGAACTCCTTTTGAAAGATTGTCACTCCGTTCCCTTGCGGAAACCGCCTTTGTGCTTTTAAAATACTCGCTAAGCACTTTGTCGATGTTGTTAGCGGGTTTAGAAGACTTCGAAAACTCCGTTGCCGATATAAAATCTTCTGGTAACCGAGTACGATCGTTTCTAACAATGTCAGAATCGTTGTGTGTGTATGTGGGGGCGATAGCCTTTGGTTGTACAACTTGCTCCAGTGGAAGTTGTTCTGTCTCAGGTTGTGCAGTAACACGCACACGCTCTGCCTTTCGTGTGGGAATTAAATTATGTTCAGAAAGTGTATTTTTAACAACATTTTCTACAGTATTAAAAATAAACTCTTCGTCGGCAAAGCGGACATCCATCTTTGTGGGATGCACATTAACGTCCAGCCAGTTAAAAGGTAAGTTTAGGTTTAACACATATAGCGGAAATTTACCTGCGGGTAACATTGTACGCATTGCAGATTCTATTGCATTTGATAAAAGTTTGCTTTGTATATACCGTCCATTAATAATAAAGGTACCATGTTGGCGGTTACCCCTTGCAAGTTCGGGTTTGCCAACAAGACCATAAAGATGAATGTCGCCAACATTTGCATCAACATTGATGGTTTTTGTTGCTGCTTCTCTTCCATAGATGTTTAGCATAACTGTCTTTAAATCCCCATTACCTGTAGATTGAAATACAATTTTTCCATTATTAATATAGCGCAAAGTAAGCCTAGGATTGCCTAAGGCAAGCCTTTGCAAACAGTCAGAAATATATGCGGCTTCGGTTGCTGGTTTTTTTAAAAATTTGCGTCTTGCAGGGGTGTTGTAAAACAAATTGGCGACAACTATTGTCGTGCCGTTTGCACAACCAACATTTTGTCGCGACAATATTTTGCCGCCATGAATTTCTACCTTTGTGCCCGACACGGCGTTTGCGGTTTTAGTTATCATTTCTACTTGAGCAACTGCGGCAATGCTGGATAATGCCTCGCCACGGAAACCTAGTGTCTCTACTTGAAACAGGTCGTCTAAATTTGTTATTTTGCTAGTGGCATGACGAGAAAAAGCAAGAGGTAACTCCTCTGCCGCAATTCCTCCTCCATTATCTGTAACACGTACCATTTCAAGCCCGCCGTCAGCTATTTCTACCGTAATTATAGTTGCGCCCGCATCTATGGCATTTTCGGTAAGTTCTTTTACCACGCTAAGTGGACGTTCGACAACTTCCCCTGCGGCAATTTTATTTACCAGACTCTGGTCCAGTTGAATTATTGGTTTCATGGTTAACACCTCTAAGATATTGTAGCGTATGGCAAGAAATTTTGCTATAGTAATTTTCTGCACCACTTTGTCCCCTTTTGCATATTATCCTATAGGAGTTGCTTATGACTATTAATAAAAAAACCATATGCTGGAGACTTTTATTCGCAGGCGTTTTTATTTTCGTATTGATAATTTTAAACAACCCCGGAGACAATTACCAGGTTTATTCAGGGGGAGAAGATATGTACCGCAACAGGCGTATTACCGCAACCCAGGCCAAAGAGCTAATGGCACGTTACCCAAATGCAATAATACTTGATGTACGAACAGAGCGGGAGTTTGCGTTAGGCCATATACCGGGCGCGATTCTTCTGCCGGATTTTGATATCGGATATTCTGCAAGTTCTGTGTTGCCTGATTTAAACGCACTTATTCTTGTATATTGTCAAAGCGGAAACCGTAGCCGCGGTGCAACTAGCCAGCTTATATCTATGGGATACAAAAATGTGTACGATTTTGGCGGGATTAATGTTTGGCCATATGGTACTAGCAGATAATATGAGGGGCGGGAAACGTTTGCTACGCTCACTGTCCCTAGGGCGACCTATAATTTTTAGGTTGCCCTCTTTTTTAGACATGATAATTAGCACGACTCGAGCGCATATACTGCTATTACCTCTAATTGAAGGAAGTTTTCATGAAGCGTATCAATATATACCCTGGTAAATATCAGGCAGAGCTTAATGACCTAATTAATAATGTAACTAAGCAAAGTTTCTGCACCGTTAAAATATACGATTCATACATACAGTTAATATGGGAAAATCCTGCAACCGACAACGTAGTTTACACCTTAATGTTGATGTTGTTTCGTGTTGTAATGTTTGAGAACCCAATATATAGACATTCGCCCAGGCTAAGGGACTTAGCCTGGGGTTTAATTGACACAGACCTACATAAAACTGAGGAAGAGAAATTAAAGCAATTTTTAAAATCCCATAAGGAACTTAACATCGAAGGATATGTGGTTTTTCGTATGGAACTTCATCAGGAAAAATTGGATATGATGCTGTACTCTATTGTGAAAAAAATAAATTCTAGTAAGTACTAGCATTATTTACCATTTTGCATTATACTATTACCATGATTATCCAAAAATTATTATTAATTGAAAGCGAAGCCCAAGACGCCATGCGCATAATAGAAGAGGAGCAGGCTCACTTGGCAAAAAATGTTGAAAGAGAGCTTGCACATCGTATAGCAGAGTTAGAGAAAGCAAGCGGCATGACAACAAACAAGTTTATACAAACCACAGAAGAAAAAACCACAGCTGCAATAGACAAGATAAAAATAGAATACAGGCAAAAAAGGAGTGCATTAGCAAAATCATTTGCCAAAAACTATCACGGCTGGGTAGATAAAGTTTACACAGATATCCTTACCGATGCGCCATGAACTCGGTGCTTGCAGCAAAAATTATGGCCAGGCGGCAAAGCAATAAATCTTGCGATGGTTTGTTGCGCTATCTGCAAACCAAAAGCGAAAAAAAATTTGTAAAGAATATGATGTCTGATTGCAAAAATATCGAATATTTTTTGACATTGTGGCGTGATGTAAAAACGTTAAGCAAATCGGATCGTATAGCTATGACTAATGTTTTAGGTGTACAAATAGATTTGCAAAATATCTTATGGGCGTATCGCCTAAAAAAATATTATGGGATTTTTGGTGACACTGCTTACGGGTTTTTAATTCCAATAAGACATAGGCTGTCAAAGGAGAGCTTTGCGCGCATTGTTTCTTGTAAAGATGCATCAAGTTTACAGTCAGAAGTTGGTGCGACAATTTACAGCAACGTGTTTGGCGACTTTATCGAACCAGAGCAAAGCTTGTTTAACGCAGTAAGTTTAAGATATCGGAAAGAAGGTCGTTTTTCCCATATCGCACTTTTATGCGAGCATATTTATAACTTCACGCAATAAAAAAGGGGTAGTACAAATGATAGCGAAAATGAAATTTGTAAGCATATCAGGACATGCATCCGCCATGAATCATGTAATAGACAATTACCTGTCTCGTTACGATATTCAGTTGGAACATGTCGATACCTATGGCCTGCTAAAACCCTTTACAACATTAAACCCATACAGTCTTACCTTAAAAAAAGCGGACATGCTATCTACAATCACTGGGCCTACTCCATTTTTGTATATGCCCTTGTCTGTAGAAGACGCAGTTAATCTAGTAGAGACTGCTTACAAATTTCATGAACAGCGTAATGATGAACTACGCACTCTTGAAGCAAAGATTGCTACCATAAACGAATACGTCAACAACTTAAATATCTTTGCGTCAATTGATATCAACTTGCATGAACTGGAGAGCTTTATCTTCATAAGATATCAATTTGGCAAGTTACCTCTGACACATTTTTTGCAGTACGAAAAATTTCTTGCAGACGATGACAAATCGTTTTTTACAGTAACAAAACGTTGCAAGGATTTTATTTACGGCATCTACTTTACGCCTTCCAAATATAGCGAAACCATAGATTCAGTCTTTGCATCACTAAAGTTTGAACCAATTCCAATAGCCAGCACCTGCTTGGATGAAAGCATTCCAGGTACCCCAAAACACCTTATCAAATATTGGACTAACAACCAACAACGTATAGAAGAGGATATAAACATTTTAACAAACAATGTTTTGGAGGAAGCGGTTGGCAGTATAAACCGTCTTGCTGTTGCTTGCCGCAAAGTTAAAAATGTTTACAGAGTCTTCGATATTAAAAAATTTGCAAACATCAGCCAAAGGGAAGGGGTTTTTACATTTTCCGGTTGGATGGCGGAAGAAGATGCGGCTAGATTAGAATCAGAAATAGTTTGCGACAACCTAACCATTTTAGCCTATGATAATCCGCAAGAGCAGGCTCCGCCTGTTAAACTTAAAAATCCTCCTTTTATCCGACAATTTGAATTTTTTACAGGCTTGTATGGTTTGCCATCTAATAAGGAAATTGACCCAACCCCATTTTTGGCGATTACTTATACAATTTTATTTGGTTTAATGTTTGGCGATGTAGGGCATGGACTTGTTCTTGCAATTGCAGGTTTAGTTGTACGTGCAAAATGGAAAAACCCTCTGGGCCCAATTTTGATAATCGCTGGGGCCTCTGCTTTTTGCTTCGGTTTTTTATACGGTAGCATTTTTGGGTTCGAAGATGCTTTGCCTGCTTTATGGCGACGACCTGCGGCAGATATTCCAGGTACATTAATGTTTGCGGCAAGCCTTGGTGCTGGGTTGATAGTTTTATCAATACTGCTGAATATGTATAATTCATATAAAAAGCGTGATATTAGCAATTTGCTTTTTGGTGCAAACGGTGCGGCAGGTTTGGTTTTTTATGGGGCTGTGTTGATGGTTTTGTTACGCATTTTTGCTTTCAACTTACCACCAACAAGGTTTGTGGTAATCTTAGTTGTTGCTCCTTTGATATTTGTTACATTCAAGCATTCACTAGAAAGGCTTATGGCGGGTAAGAGTCCTTTCCCAAAAGGTAATGTTGGGCAATTCATTTTTAGTACTACAATAGAATTGTTCGAAACGCTACTCACATACGCAACCAACACGATCTCCTTTGTACGTGTTGGCGCATTTGCTATAAGCCACGCAGGTATGATGCACGTTGTATTGCAACTTTCTCAGGGAGCCACCGGCAGAAACTGGTTGGTGCTAATACTTGGTAATGTTTTAGTTTTAGTAATAGAGGGGTTGTTGGTTGGCATACAAGTTTTGCGGCTTAACTTTTACGAAATGTTTAGCCGCTTTTATACAGGTGGCGGACAGATTTTTGTATCAAACAAATTAGAAAGGGATTAAATATGTTGCTACTAATTCTACTAATGTTTACCGCAATGTTTGCGCCAATATGTTGGTACTATTTGAATGGAAAGCGCAGAGGGAAGACAGCGATTGTCATCAATTTAGTTGCATTTGCAGCTGCATTTATACTTGCATCTGTATTAATTTTTACAGGTAATGTTTACGCCAATACCGAGTCGGCGCAAGAAGCATCAGACCTGGCAACTGCGGCGGCATTTATAGGTGCGGCGTTGGTTACAGGCCTTGGCGCAATTGGTACGGGAATTGCAGTAAGTAACACAGCAGCGGCAGCAATTGGTGCTATAAGCGAAAATGAAAATAACTTTGGCAAGTCTATGATTTTTGTCGCAATGGCAGAGGGTATAGCAATTTACGGGTTGCTTATCTCATTTATGATTTTGGGCAGAGTTTAAATGAAAGCAGTTGCCGTAATTGACTGTAAAGACATTTATACCGGTTTACGGTTGGTGGGATTGGAGACATACTTGGCGACAACACAGGAAGAGTTTGCGCAAATCTTAACAACTTTGTCCGATGTTGGCGTTTTGGTTGTAGCAAAAAAATTTGAATGCGACTCATTAAATAATTTCCTAAAAAGTAACCCACATGTATTATCAATATTTTTATAGAAGGAGCATATATGATTTCCGAAAACACAGAGCGCAAACTCCAAATTTTTGCAGATACCATACAGCAAGAAATTGATGCAAAAAGAATTCAAGTTAAGCTTGAAGCAGAAATAAAACACAAAGTATACACAGGAAAAAATCTTGAACTTGCTGCAAAACGAATCGACCTGATATCCCAGTCAAAACAAGAGGAAATTACACGAAACGCCAACAGGCAAATATCCCAAGCAAAAGTACGTGCAATGGCCAAATATGTACAATACCGGGAAGAACAAATAGACCGTTTGTTTATAGATGTAAAGGCAAAACTTGCAGCTTTTACGCAGGAAGCAGAATACGAAGCATATCTTATACAAAAAATCAAAAAAGCTGCTTTAATAGGCGGTTTTTTTGCTGTGGAATTGTCGCCACATGATATGCGTTTCGAGAATATTATTAACTCGTCAACCGGACTAATTTCGGAAGCAGGTAGCGATTTTATTGGAGGATTTATTCTCTACAATAAGAAACGAAATTTGCGGGTAGATTATAGCTTCAAAACTAAGTTGCAAATTGCACAAAAAGAGTTTAGATATGATTTATAGTCACTTAAACTAAAAACCGTCCGGTATAACTTGCAATTTTTCCGCACTACTTCGTCAGCTTCTCCTAGCGTGCCTTTGGGCACGCGTCGTCGTCGCTTCCTCGCATTGCGTCAAATTCCTTCGTTCTACCGGATGGTTTTCAATTTAAGTGACTATAATATAGCAGTTTTATTCTTGCAAGGTCGTCCCTTTCGCGTTCTTCTAATTGTTCTGCTATATACTTGATCCGCGTTTCATAGACGGGAATTATTATATTTTTTAACCCAGCGGCACGTTTCTGTGCTTTTTTCATGCCTATCTCTAAGCGTTTCATGCTGTTTTCGATTTCTGCCAGCCTATACAAGAGTGCTTTCGCCCTTTGCCATTCCAGAAAAGCTTCGTCTAAAGCAGATGTGCTCTCAAATATTTCAAAGGGTATTTTGGTTTCGCTGCTTTTTTGTATTTTGGGAATCAGCACCCCCATAATACCGATAAGTACTACTTGTAAATCGGTTTCTGTTGTTACTTTTGCCAGTATGTTTTCAAGTTCGCCATTTTTATGATGTAATCTTGCTTTAATGATTAAAGATTTTGCTCTTTTTATACTGGCATTAAGTTGATTTTTTACTTGAATTATGTTATTTTCTATTAAATTAAATTCCCTCAAAAGTACTTTATGTTTTTTGTCCAGTAAATCGTGGGCTTGGTTTGCTAGAATTAAGCCTCGTTTTGTAATTTGAAGGTTTCTCTTGGTTGGAAGCATTATAATCACATCTTTCCTGTTTTTTTATGCATATTATTCTACTCTACAGCTTAGACTTATTAGTACTAATAAAACAATTTCGGGAGGGATTTTTATGCCATCGGTAGGTATGGTTGGAACCAGCGGAAGAGAAATAGCAAAAGCGTTTTTGCGAATGTCAGGCGGCCGTGCAAATTGTTATCATATAACAGATAAACAACGCACAGGGCCTAAGGTTAATGTCCTAGTAGCCGCGGAGGCGTCACCTGTTTTGCAGAATATTATCCCAAGCCTAAGCCGTGAAGATTATTTGGTCGTAAATGCCGACGATAAAACAATTTTCCCATTACTTTCTCAAAGCGAAGCAACACTTATAACCTATGGATTTAATGCCAGAGCGTGCATAACCGCATCAAGTATAACTGAAGATGGTTTGCAGGTTTGTATACAGCGTGCGTTCCACGGCGCAGACGGCGAAGAACGCTTGCCGCAAGAATTTTCTGCAAAAATTAAATCTGAAGAAAATTCGGACAATGTGCTTGCAGCAGCAGCGGCGCTTGCCGTTTGCGGGATTTAGACGGGTTAGTTATGAATAGTTTGCCGGAACAACCTATGCATAAAACAGAATTTGCTCGAATAAGGTGTATAAGGTCTTATGACCTTAGAAGAGAGAGGCGGTAACTATGGAAAACGGCAATAACTTTATCGACATTGGTGGTCGCATAACATCAGAATTTGAATTTAGTCACGAAATTTATGGCGAAGGATTTTATCGCTTCGACGTAGAAGTTGGTAGGCTAAGTGGCGCAGGAGATATATTGCCCGTTACAGTTTCGGAGAGGATTGTGGACAAAGAAGCCATGATTCCGGGACAACTGGTGCGTATAAACGGGCAAATTCGGTCGTACAACAACTATGTAGAAGTGGACAAACGAAACAAATTGGTACTAACCGTTTTTGCACGAGATTTAGAAATTATATGCGACCTGCCTGAACAAAACCCAAACGAAGTTTTTTTGGATGGCTATTTATGCAAACCGGCCGTATACCGCACTACTCCATTCGGACGCGAAATTTCGGACTTACTTATTGCAGTTAATCGTTCGTATAATAAATCCGACTACATACCATGCATTGCATGGGGTCGGAATGCACGTTATGCAAGCAAGCTTACAGTAGGTGACAGGGTTCGGTTGTGGGGGCGTATGCAAAGTCGTCAATATCAAAAACGGCTAGAAACCGGAGAGGTCTTAGAAAAAACTGCCTTTGAAGTTTCTGTGTCCAAGATAGAAATTATAACCGATAGCATTGATTTGGATGATATGGACTAAAAAATATTGTAGAAAGTTATAGGGTGTGTTCGATAATTCCATTGCACCGCCTTTTCGGTAAAAATTGCACTATGCGTCGTCGCGGAAAGCCTTATGTACCTTTGGGTACAGAAGGCTTTCCGCTTCTAGCCTAGCACAATTTTTACTCGAAAATTCGGCACAAGCGAATTACCGAACACACCCTAGCCACATAAACTAAAAACCGTCCAGTGTAACTTGTAATTTTTCCGCACTACTTCGTCAACTCTTCCTAGCGTACCTTTGGGTATGCGTCATCGTAGCTTCCTCTGTATTGCGTCAAATTACTTCGTTACATTGGACGGTTTTTCGCTTATATGGCTATATAAACACGGGGCTGTCTTAGCCAAGCATTTAAATGAATAAATATGCAGAAGCTTCGTCACTGCGGTTTGCCTGTATTTTCCCTAACTTAGGGGGTCTCGGCTAAGCGCGGAATGACGGATAATGCATATTATCCATGTAAAATGCTTACCAAGATAGCTCCTTATTTTTTTTACCTGCCATAGCTATTCCACCCGAAAATCACCCCATATAATTTATCAATTTTGCGCACTACTGCGTCGCTAAAAATCTTGCGCACACCCTGGTGCGCGGTGGTTTTTAGCTATTTGTGTTGCGAAAAATCTCCTGCGTTCTATAGGATGGTTTTAAATGGAATAACTATAGTGCTGATATTGCTAATATGTGAACACGAAATAACAATTTGTATCTAAAATATTTAGTGAATATTTTAGATGCCGTAAACTGCCACATGTTTGCCACAATTTAACGCTTGAAAGATATGTGCATTATATGTATAATAGTCTCGTGGCATGTCATAATTTAATTTGTATCCTGTCGCAAATAAGGTACAAAAAACATTTATCCATTTTTAGGAGGATTGCAGATGAGAAGCAAATCATCAGTTTCAAACTCTTTGCGAGTCATGTTTAGTAAAAGGACTCGAACTGTAGTAAAGGCAGCACTGGCTTGGCTGGTTATTGCCGCAATGCTTATAGAAGCACCCCTTAACCTGTATGCGCGAAACACACAGGTTGATTTTGGTGTAGAAATACAACAGGAGGTGCATGATCAAGATATTTATGTTGCAGATGACGATGTTGTCACGTATATACCTGATACGGAAAATATCCAAGAGGAGCATGCACATATTACTTATTTGGAAGTGCGTTTAAGCACCCTTGAAGCAACCCTTGCAAATTTGCAAAGCGAACTTGCAGAGAATAACGCAGCTGTTGCCGCGGCGGGTGCCCCAAATCAACTTCCATCAATAGTAGACACAGGAGCACTAGACGCGCAAATTGCAGACCTAACACGGGCAGGCAGCCTATATAACGCGTCTATTCTTGCTTTAAATAACCGTGTCTTTGAAATTAATCAGCAGATAATAACACTTAGAGGCGACAGGAACAATAATTCATATATAGAAGAACTGGAAGCAGACCTTGCAACAATAGCTTCCCAGATAGCAATATACCAAGAGAATTTAGAAAAAGCTAACGAGTTACTTCCTATTATAATGCAAGAACGTGACGCAACTATAACAGCATATGCACCGGCTGTAGAAGCAGTTGACGTAACAGCACTTGCAGCTAGACGCGAAAGCATCCTTAATGAAATAGAAGAAACTCAAGCAGAAATAATTAGCACCAATATTGAGTTAACGCAACTACTAGCAGCTACTAGCCAAATAGAAGCAGCAAGTGCTGAAAACGCAATTGACGCATTGGACGTAGGTATAGTACCGACATCTGGTTTTACTCCACCCGGAGTTGGAACTGCGACGCACATTGTTAACACAGAAGCCGGATTAAGTGCGGCTATAACCGCAACCACAAACCCGACGATTATACGTTTGACGAGCGATATTGAAATCACAGGTGGCGAAATGACTATGGGTGGTACAGCCACTCGTGTAGTTCACATCTATAGTTATAGCGCAGAACCTTTCACAGTTACAAGAACAGCAGGCACAGCGCGTCATATAATGTCAAGGGGCGTTACACATATTTATAACGTTCACTTCACATCGGTTCGTCCGGCTACAGGCAACCGTGGTGGTCTGGCAGTTAACAGAGGAACGCTAACTATGCATCCCGGCAGTGCGGTAAGCAACAGCCGTCAAGCGACGGGCGGGGGCATAAACGTTTCAGGCGGTGCATTAGTAATGCATGGCGGACGTGTAGAAAATAATATAGCTACCGATCGTGGTGGCGGTATAATTATAACCGGTGGTTCTGCTACCTTAAATGCAGGCGCAGTTATTTATGGCAACCGGTCTTATCATACCGCTAGCGGCGGCGGCGGCGGTATCGGTGTTGCTCCGGGTGGTACACTTAATGTTAATGGTGCTACCATTGAACGTAACCATGCAGAAGGTGCCGGTGGCGGTATTTCCGCTTCTTGGGCGGGTACGACAGGAACTGCAACAGTAAATATTAATGGTGTGCAACTACTTAACAATAATGCTGTCGGCCCTGGCGGAGGGTTCCACAGTAATTCTGACACAAGCATCACCATGTCAGGCACAATCATTATTGATGGCAATAGTGCTGCCAACGGTGGCGGCATGCGTATTTTTTCGAGACATGCTACAACTTTTAACTTAGCACCAGGCTCAAGTATTAGTAACAATATATCCAGGAACAATGGTGGCGGTATCAGTATCGCTCACACAGGAACAGGAGCAATCAACGCAAATGCAAACAATGTTGGCTTAACTCTAAACGGGGTTACATTAGACGGCAACGTAGCAATAGGTATTGGTGGTGCAATCCATCACGAAGGTCCAGCCATGGCTGCTACTCGTGGTATAGTTATAACGAACAGCACCTTTAGAAACAACCGAGCATTAGACGGCGGTGCTATTTCCGTGGTAGTAACAGATGGTAGCCACGCCAACTTACCGGCCAATGCTCATGCAAGCAGATTAACTATTTGTGAAGAAACAGTTTTCTCTGGTAACGTTGCAACCCGTGGCCTACTTATAGATGAAAACCTGGCTGCCTGGAACGCGACTCATATTCCTAACACAGGCAGTGCGGTATGGTTTGGTCCTCGTACAAATACAGCTGGTGTTGTGCAAGCAACAGAATTGCGCAGTCACGTTTGGAATAACTACGACATTATTACTCGTAACCGTATGGAAGCGAGACATGTTTATTTCGCAACAATTGGTACAGCGGCAGCAAGCAGTGAACTTGAAGCAGTGTTAACGCACACACGCAGGTCTACCAATCCTACTTCACAAACAGTGGCTCTGGCTGATACCGAAGCCGTTGTACTGGCTACAGCGTGGCCACTTACAACTGGTGACGCAGTAATAGTTGACTCTCTTGCGAACTTTGAGTTGGCGTATCACCCATGGAACGCAGATGTTACCCACTGGGTAAACAACCAAATAACCAGAGAGTGGGTAGGTGACCCGGTAGAGGGCTCTATTGTTGAAACCACTGAAACTACAATAATTCCCGGATCGGCTAACGCATTAACACAAACGGGTATTGCAATACCTCAGCACACACGTATAGAAGTACGTGTTGACTACAGGTACCATGATATAAGATTTGAAGCTAACACAAGTACCCCTACAACAGGTGGTACAGTAGATGGCGTAGCATTTGTTACAAGAAACCTACGCGAGAGCAGTGATGTACTTTACAGTGCAAACACTCCGGGCGGTGTTCCTATAGGCGCAGCCAACATCCCAACCACCGCGGCTAGACCGGGTTGGGGCTTTGCAGGCTGGACCGGTCCTGGTTTAGATGCTATTGACACAACTGGTATGACTGTAGTAGAGCGTATAGCAGCCCAAGAGGCAGCTATAGCAGCTATGTATGTAACAGGTCCAATGACATTTGTTGCAGTTTTTGAACTGCGCACCGCAACTTCAATTCGTATCGAGCCTTCTACTAGAACATTGCGCAACTTAGGCCAAGCCGGTTTTACCGCTATAGTAGTAGATCAGTTCGGCGATGATATGCAAAACCAAAACAGTTTCGTAATTAACTGGTCATCAGCTTATACACCTCATGTAACCGTAGCTCCAGCATCAAATCCGGCAGGTACGGCGAACGTAACAATGGCAACAGTTACCTCTGCAGCACCAGATTTAGCTGAGGTTGTTATAACGGCAGCACTTGGTTCTATAACTGCAGAAGCAAGAGTAATTGTGGCACAAGAGACTGCACAACTTATTGTTAACAACCGTCCAACTGCAGTTGCTGTACCAACGGTGCCCGATGGCCAAACACCAGACGGTCCTCACGCAATCGGAACCTATCTAAACCTAGAGCATGGTACACCTGCCTTAGCAGGCTGGGAGTTCCTAGGCTGGGCAACTACTGGTTCTAACTTTCTTGCAGCAGATGGTATGAGTTGGGCAGCAGCAGTAGCTGCAAACCATATCGTAGTAGCACCAACCATCATGCCAGCAAACAATCTTACCGTTTACGCGGTATGGGGCACTGGTGGTATTGTTGGCGGCAACTACTATCAATTAACAGTAAACAACTTCCCATCACAATCAGATATGAACGTAACCATAACCGGTCAAACGTCAAGTGGTCTACGTCGTTTCAATACTTTGCTCAACCTTGCACATGGTAACGCAGGCGCAGAATGGCAATTCATAGGCTGGGCAACATCAGCATCTAATTTTGCAGCAGCCGACGGTATGACCTGGGACGCAGCAATAGCCGCGGGTCATATCGTAGTAGCACCAACTAACATGCCAGCAAATGCCCTTACTGTATATGCAGTATGGGGTACCGGTGGCATCATTGGTGGCGACTACTATCAATTAACAGTAAACAACTTCCCAACGGAATCAGATATGAACGTAACCATCACTGGTCAAACCGCAGATGGTCAGCGCCGCTTCAACACCTTGCTTAACCTTGTGTATGGCGACGCAGGCGACGAATGGGAATTCATAGGCTGGGCAACATCAGCATCTAATTTTGCAGCGGCCGACGGTATGACCTGGGCAGCAGCAGTGAGCGCAGGCTATATTGTAGTGGCACCGACACGTATGCCAGCAAGCAACCTAACTGTATACGCAGTATGGGGTACCGATGGTGTCATAGGTGGCAATTACTATCAACTAACCGTAAATAACTTCCCGACAGAAGCAGATATGAACGTAACCATCACTGGTCAAACCGCAAGTGGTCAGCGTCGTTTCAACAGCCTACTAAACCTTGCATCTGGCACTGCTGCACCGTGGCAGTTCCTAGGCTGGGCAACATCAGCATCTGACTTTGCCGCAGCCGATGGTATGGGCTGGGATGAAGCAGTAGCCGAAGGCTATATCGTAGTAGCACCAACTCGTATGCCAGCAAATGCACTTGTTGTATATGCAGTATGGGGCGCAAACGGCATTATCGGTGGCGATTACTACTATTTATATGTAAACAACTTCCCAACGGAAGCAGATATGAATGTAACCATAACCGGTCAAACCCCAAGTGGCCAGCAACGTCGCTTCAACAGCCTACTCAACCTTGATGAAGGCAACGCAGGCGATTGGGAGTTCCTGGGCTGGGCAACATCAGCATCTAACTTTGTAGCAGCTAATGGTATGGATTGGGACGAAGCAGTATACGAAGGCTATATTGTAGTGGCACCAACACGTATGCCAGCAAGCAACCTAACTGTGTATGCAGTATGGGGTACCGATGGCATCATTGGTGGCGACTACTATCAACTAACAGTAAACAACTTCCCGACAGCAGAATATATGGAAGTGACCATAATAGGTCAAACCCCAAGTGGACAACGTCGTTTTAATACCCTCCTCAACCTTAATGAAGGTGATGCGGGCGATTGGGAGTTCCTAGGCTGGGCAACAGCAGCATCTAACTTTGCGGCCGCTAATGGCATGGATTGGGACGATGCAATTGAAGCAGGCCATGTAATCGTATTCAACGCAACAGGAGCTCGCATGCCGGCAAATAACCTTACTGTAGTTGCAGTATGGGGAACCGACGGTGTAATTGGCGGCGACGATTATACACTCACCATTGAAAACTTCCCAACAGCAGAAGATATGGAAGTAGTTATAAATGGCCAAACACCAACTGACCAACGTGCGTTCAACAGCCTATTAAACCTCCAGCCCGGCACAGCCGAGCCTTGGGAGTTCCTAGGCTGGGCAGCAGCAAACTCTAATTTTGCAGTTGCCGACGGTATGGACTGGGATGACGCAGTAGAAGAAGGCTATATAATTGTATTCAACGCAACAGGAGCTCGCATGCCGGCAAATGACCTAACTGTGGTTGCAGTATGGGGTGCCAACGGCATTATCGGTGGCGACTATTATGAACTAACCATAAACAACTTCCCAACAGAATCAAATATGAACGTGACCATTACAGGTCAAACTCCAAGTGGACAACGTCGCTTCAATACATTGCTGAGTCTTGTATATGGTGACGCAGGCGAAGAATGGCAATTCCTAGGTTGGGCAGCGGCAAATTCTAATTTTGCAGCCGCCGACGGTATGGATTGGGATGACGCAGTAGAAGTAGGCTATATAATTGTATTCAACGCAACAGGAGCCCGTATGCCAGCAAATGACTTAACTGTAGTTGCAGTATGGGGAACCCGTGGCATTATCGGTGGCGACTATTATGAACTAACCGTAACCAACTTCCCAACAGAATCAAATATGAACGTGACCATTACAGGTCAAACCCCAAGTGGACAACGTCGCTTCAACACCTTGCTAAATCTTGTATATGGTGACGCAGGCGAAGAATGGCAATTCCTAGGTTGGGCAGCAGCAAATTCTAACTTTGCAGCCGCCGACGGTATGGATTGGGATGATGCAGTAGAAATAGGATATATAATTGTATTCAACGCAGCAGGAGCTCGTATGCCAGCAATTGACCTAACTGTAGTTGCAGTATGGGGAACCCGTGGCATTATCGGTGGCGACTATTATGAACTAACCGTAAACAACTTCCCAACAGAATCAAATATGAACGTGACCATTACAGGTCAAACCTCAAGTGGACAACGTCGCTTCAACACCCTGCTAGACCTTGCATATGGTGACGCAGGAGAAGAATGGCAGTTCCTAGGTTGGGCAGCAGCAAATTCTAATTTTGCAGCCGCCGACGGTATGGATTGGGATGACGCAGTAGAAATAGGATATATAATTGTATTCAACGCAGTAGGAGCTCGTATGCCAGCAATTGACCTAACTGTAGTTGCAGTATGGGGAACCCGCGGCATTATTGGTGGCGACTATTATGAACTAACCGTAAACAACTTCCCAACAGAATCAAATATGAACGTGACCATTACAGGTCAAACCCCAAGTGGACAACGTCGCTTCAATACATTGCTAAATCTTGTATATGGCGACGCAGGCGAAGAATGGGAATTCCTAGGTTGGGCAGCAGCAAATTCTAACTTTGCCGCCGCCGACGGTATGGATTGGGATGATGCAGTAGAAATAGGCTATATAATTGTATTCAACGCAGCAGGAGCCCGTATGACAGCAAATGACCTAACTGTAGTTGCAGTATGGGGAACCGACAGTGTCATTGGTGGTGATATCTATCAACTAGCCATCACTAACTTCCCAACAACAGTTGGCGCACCATCTCTACAAACAGCAAGCGGTCCACGCCGTTTCAATAGCTTATTAGACCTAAACCCAGGTACAGCTGCGCCATGGCAATTCCTAGGTTGGGTAGATGCAAGTACAAATCCCGACTTTGTAAGTGCCGATGGTTTAACATGGGCAGAAGCAGTAGACAACGGTTATATAGTTCCGTTTACAGGTACTCGTATGCCTGGTCGGGATCTTGACCTTATAGCGGTATGGGGTACCAGCAACCACATTGGTGGTTACTACTACTACTTGCATATAGAAAACATCCCAGCAGAAGATGCTTTAGACGTAGAAATAGCCGGTCAAACTCCAAGCGGTGAAAGAGTACGCTTCAATGCTTTATTAAACCTACAACCAGGTACAGCCACTCCATGGCAGTTCCTAGGCTGGGCAACCTATGTTGCAGATGAAGCAATTGGTATGCTATGGGAAGACGCAGTAGATGCAGGTCTTGTAACTGTGTTTAATGCAACCAATGCAACCATGCCGGCTAATGACCTGACAGTTATAGCGGTATGGGGCGTAAACAACCGAATTGGTGGCGACCAGTATCAGCTAACAATTATCAATCGCCCATCTGCCGAAACCATGGCCGTAACTGTTTACGACCAAACAATAAGTGGTATGCGTCACTTCAACAGCCTGTTAGGTCTTGAGTATGGTAGAACCTACCCAACAGAATGGCAATTCCTAGGCTGGGCAACCTATGTAAATGCTGCGGCCGATGGTATGTTATGGGAAGACGCAGTAGATGCAGGTCTTGTAACCGTATTTAATGCAACCAACGCACGTATGCCGGCAAATGCCTTAACCCTTTATGCAGTATGGGGTTATAACGACATCATTGGCGGTGGTATGTATCAACTAACCATCAACAACTTCCCGACCGTGGCTGAAATGGGAACAACCATAACCGGACAAACCACAAGCGGCGAACGTCGTTTCAACAGTCTATTAAATCTAGCATCGGGTGAAACCCCTTGCGATTGGGAGTTCATAGGCTGGGCTGCAGCAAATTCTAACTTTGCAGCAGCAGACGGTTTGACATGGATTGAAGCGGTGGGAGAAGGCTATGTAATTCCATTCCCTTATACTCGTATGCCTGGCGCAGCAACAACTGCAGTAGCAGTTTGGGGCTTAGATGGTATTATTGGCGGCGGATATGTAGACGTAACAGTTTTAGTTTATAGCTCCCACGGTGTAAGAGTTCCAACATCGGCGTTAACACTTGATGGAGATGTTGTAGCGCGCAATCCAGATTTATCATTTACAATTACAATAAGCAGAGACAACGTTGGCGACAACCTTGTAGCCTCTGCACCTGGTTTTACATCGGTTACTCGCCCAATTGCAACTAGCGACCTGGTTGGCGAGCGCGTAATCACAATTCTCCTAGGTACCGAAGACCGCGATCCAGACGACCCAACAGATCCGGGTGACCCTAGTGATTATCAATCGGTAAACCTACGTGTAGAAGTACGCCTAGGCTCAACAGACGGTCCGTTAATTCCAGACGCAACATTAGTATCTTACCCTGCAACACGCGTACCGGCTATAGAAATAACAGCATTAACCGGTGCAAACAATGGTGCGTTTACAGTAGTAATGGATGGTCGCCACATTGGTGATGAACTGCGTGCTGGTGCACTAGGCTTTGTAGGCAACAGTTACACCATTAGATTTGAAACTTTAGAAGGCGATACCGTAATAATTGTACTTGGTGCAGACAGCTTTACCCTTACCCTAACAAACGTTCCAGGCGCCCTAACTCACGATGGTCAAGAAGCTACAGCAGGTTCGGTAAACTTGGCTATCCCGGGTGGACCACACTCTGTAATATACAACACAGTTGTTACCCTAACCGAAGGTACAGTAGAAGAACTGCACTACTTCCTAGGTTGGTACCGTGGCACAACAGCTCCGGTTGTTGGCACAATGGTAGATACCCTAGGTGCAGGTTTTGTACCTGCTAATGGCGTACATTCTTTCAATATGCCTGCGGCAAACATCCAATATTTTGCACTATGGGGCGCAAGAGGCGAGGTAGGCGCGTACGATACACGCATTACTTTCCACGCCAACGCGCAACATGCATTCCAAGTAGGCGGCTACGCGGTTCCAAGTGTTATAGTACCGGTTGTATTCGACGAGCCACTAAATTTGGGTGCTGTAATAACGTATTTAAATTATGTAGATACCCGCGGCGCATTAGCATTCTGGGGTTGGTTTGACGACGCGACACTTGACCTTGGTATTGCACGTCCGGATTTAATAAACGGACGCAGAAATGGAGTACGCAGAACCACAGTTGGTCAAACAGGCGTTAATTTCCTCAATGTTACCTTTGGGGAATCTGGTGCGCAAATAGCACCGGTAATATTCACAAGAGAAGCATTTATGGCACTGGCCGACGAATCCGGCAACCTTGACCTGTTTGCGCTTTGGGCACTCTGGGGCGACGTTGACGACAACGATCTTGTAAACAGCGACGACCTAAACATGATGGCAAGACATGTAGGTAATGTATATCCATTGCCAACCATGAACATGGCTGCCGCAGACGTTCATCGCGAT
>Ga0123355_10002265_pt1 | contig 27148 bp, 27 predicted proteins | sample TergutEmb28metaG_3_FD_89872 | JGI IMG/M metagenome (GOLD analysis project Ga0123355, IMG submission 89872) | Embiratermes neotenicus P1 segment gut microbial communities from Petit-Saut dam, French Guiana - Emb289 P1 | ecosystem: Host-associated > Arthropoda: Insects > Digestive system > Gut ... | reverse complement strand
CTCATCAGTCGCATAGTCTGCTGGAGGGGAATCTGTATCGTAAAGAATGACTGGAGCATCATCATCCGCAGTCGAGGCCTCTTGGCTTTCTCCCAAAGGTTGAGATGAAGGGTCAATGAGTGCCCTTATGCTTAAAGATACTTTTTTACGGTCGTTGTCGATTTCAGTAATCTTAACATCAACAACCTGACCATCAGATAATACCTCGGAAGGCAAACCGATTCTATAATCTGTAATCTGAGAGATATGGATAAGCCCATCAACTCCAGGGCAGATTTCAGCAAAGGCACCAAAAGGCATCATTTTTACAATTTTGACGCTGACAACATCGCCGACGGCATTTTGGGTTGTGAATTTTGTCCAAGGATTGTCCTCACCTTTTTTATAACCCAGTGAAATCTTTCTGTTTTCCTTATCAAATGAAAGGACATAAACAGAAACCTCATCCCCAACCGCCATAACTTCAGAGGGCTGCTTGATGCGTGTCCAGCTCAGTTCGGAAATGTGAATCATTCCGTCAACGCCGCCGATGTCAACAAACACGCCGTATGAAGTCATTGACTTAACAACGCCGTCGTATTGCTTTCCGACTTCAATCTCATTCCAGAGACCGTCAGATTTTTCGCGACGCTCATCAACCTGAACAGCACGAATCGAACCAACAACACGCCTTCTGGATTGATTGACCTCAGTGATACGAAGTCTGACTTGTTTTTTTACTATATCAGACATTGGCGCAGACTTAGGCAGACCGGTTTGCGAGGCGGGTACGAACACACGTACACCCTTGACATTAACAACGACACCGCCCTTGTTCTCTTCAACGACAGTACCCTCAACAACAGTCCTGTTTTCCTTGGCTGTTTCTATGACACCCCAGTTTTTGTTCGCATCAAGACGCCTCTTGGAGAGCATGACCATGCCCTCAACATCATTGACACGCATGACAAAGGCTTCGATGGTATCTCCGATTTTTATGATATCATCAATATTTGTGTTTACATCATCGGTTAACTCACCGATGGGTATATAGCCGGATTGTTTTGTGCCTAAATCGACAGAAATCTCTTTTTCGGTAACTGAGGTAACTATTCCGGATACCTTATCCCCTGTATTTAAAGTTTTGATCGATTTTTCAAGCATTTCCTCGAAAGATTCCGGTTCCCTTGCTGACTCTTCACTGTCCACATTCGACGCGTCATCAGGTGCAACCGTCTCGGTATGCACTGATTCCGCAATAGCCTCTGCCTGCGTTTCGTTGTTTTCGACTACTTCTGTTTCACCGGATTCCTGTTGCTCAGTGACCGCAAGGGTTGCGGTTTCCTTGACAGCTTCGGGATCGTGGGTAACGTCGGGCTCCGTTGCTTCTACTTGAGCAGATGCATTCGTAGCTTCGACGTTTTCCGGCTCGAGTGCGGAGCTTTGCTCCTGATTCACGCGAGTATCCATTACTTCTTCGATCATTTTGTGGGTGACCTCCTTAATAATCCACGCCGGTGTTGACGCGCCGGCAGTTATGACGACGGTGTCCGACTTTCGGATATCATTCGCTGAAAGCTCATCTACATTTTCCAGAAAGATGACCCTCCGGCAATTTTCCTTACAAATATCCGCAAGTCTGAGGCTGTTTGCACTGTTTTTTCCTCCGACGACGATCATAACATTCGCAATTTTCGAAAGATTGGCAGCCTCCCGTTGGCGTTTGCAAGTTGCAGCGCATATTGTATCAAAAATTTCTTGATTTGTACACACTTTTTTTATTATTTCAACACAGGATTTAAATACAGACTCTGAATTGGTTGTTTGGGACACCACCGATATAGGCATATCAACATAATTTCCGTTTTTTAGCCAGGTTTCCAGCTCATTCGGCGTTTCGAAAACAAAGCATGTTTTACACCAGCTGGATATAGCGGTTACTTCAGGATGAAGCCGCTGGCCGATTAGAATAATAACCCTGCCTTTGTCTGATTCTTCGCGTACAATATCATGTATTTTTTTAACATCCGGACAGGTCGCATCAATTACACGAACGCCCAGTGTGTCCAGTGCTTCAAGCTCATTTTTTGCTGCGCCATGTGAGCGTATAATCACAGTATCGCCGGGCATGACCTCAGATATATCTGAAACAGTTATAACGCCTTTACTTTCCAGAGCGTCTGTAACATGCCTATTGTGAATTATAGGGCCAAGCGTAACACATTTCCCATTTTCGGCTGCCTGCTCACACATGGAAACAGCTCTTTGCACTCCAAAACAAAAACCGGCAGTCTTTGCGACAATAACATTCATATCACTGTGCCTGCACCGGATTAAGTGCCTCAATTTTTGCCATCAACTCCTCGGAAAGGCGGTGATAATCTTCTGCAGTACGCTTATTTGCCTGTTTCTCAATATAGTATGGCTCCCCAATCACCAAGTGCAGTTTACTAAAACACTTCTTTTTTCTGGGAACAAAAACCGGAACCAGTGGAACATGCGCACGCTCGGCGATTTTTACGGCACCCTTTTTGGATTCTATAAGGTCAGCAGCACGAGTACCCTCCGGAAAAATGGCTACTTTTTCCCCATTCTTGAAATATGAAAGCGTGCGCTTCATTGATGTAACGTCAAACATATCTCTATCAACGCTGATTGCACCAAGCTTAGTTATAATCCAAGACAAGACAGGCACTCTGAACAGCTCTACTTTTGCAAAAAAATGAAGAAAATATTCCTTGCCAAATGCAAATGCAATAAAAATCGGATCAAAGAAGCTTGAATGATTTGAGCAAATCATCGCAGCGCCTGTAGGGATTTTCTCTCTCCCCTTGATATCAGACCAGAAAACAATGCCAAAAAGAACCCATGTTATGTTGTAACACCCTCTATAAAACCTGTGGCTAGGCTTCCATTTTGGCAAACTCATAATCCAAACCTCCCGGTAATCAAGTCACATAGCGCAAAAAAACTCTCCTGAAGATCAAGTTCCGAAGTGTCTAGCAAAACGGCATCATCTGCGGCCTTAAGCGGAGCAGTAGCACGTTCGCTGTCGTTTTTATCTCTCGATACCATCGCATCTCTCACTTCCTCGAAAGTGATTGTATCGTCTTTATCTTTTAGCTCCAAATATCGCCTATATGCTCGCTTTTCAGGGTCGGCTGTAATAAAGATCTTCAAGCCCGCATCAGGCAACACAACTGTCCCAATATCTCGACCGTCTAATATCGCATCGTACTTATTCGCCATTTCCCGCTGCATAGATAGCAAAAAAGCCCTGACCTCCGGGATGGCCGAAACATCCGATGCATATTTTGAAGCTTCGGGGATTCTGATATCGTCCGTCACATCCTCGCCATTTAAAATCATGCGTTGGATGCCTTCATCATCATGTTTCATTTCGATTTTGATATCGGGCAGCAGCTTTACTATTTCGAAGATATCCTGCGAATCTACATTTTGTCTCAGCACATAAAGCCCAACGCATCGATAAAGTGCGCCGGTATCAACATAAATAAGCCCGAAATGCTGTGCGGCCTTTTTTGCCAATGTGCTCTTTCCTGCCCCAGCAGGCCCGTCTAATGCAATACTTCTTTGTTCCATAATTTGCCACCGTCATTTCCTGATTATTATACACCGGTTAGTCAGCATTTGCTGCAGCAGAACCCGCAGCAAAACCGGTTGACCATGCAATCTGAAGATTATACCCACCTGTATAAGCGTCTGCATCTATTATCTCACCCGCAAAATAAAGGCCACTGACTAATTTTGACTCCATAGTCTTGGGGTTTATCTCACTCAATGTTATGCCGCCTGACGTTATTATGGCCTCTTCAACCGGTCTTGGGCCATCAACCTCAATACGAAACGCTTTCAAAAGTAAAACAAGCGCTCTGCGTTCCTCACGGCTGATAGAATGCACCTTCTTGCCAGGCGGTATTCCTGATTTTTCGATAACAATGGGAATTATAGAGCGGTTCAGCAAATCCCCGAGCGCGTTGGCAAAGTCCCGGCTCTTATATTTTTCAAAATCACGTAGAATGCGCAAATCCAGTTTCTTTTCATCAAGCCCAGGTTTGAGGTCTATTAATACATGATATTTCTTTTTGGAAAAATCCCTCATATGTGCACTTGCTGAAAGTGCAAGAGGCCCGGACAATCCAAAATGCGTGAATAATAATTCTCCCAAATCAGCAAAAATCGGCTTTTTTGACCCATCATATACCGAAAGCCGGACATTCTTCAAAGTCAGCCCTTGCATCTGTACGCAAAGCTCAGGCTCTGCAACAAGCGGAACCAGTGAGCCTCGAAGCTCGGTAACCGTATGTCCCAATTTTTTTGCCAGTTCAAATCCATCTCCCGTAGATCCAGTTGCAGGATAGGACATACCACCTGTTGCAACAATTATGGTGCGCGTGTTTGTTTCGCTGCCTGATGAAACGACACTAAAGCCATTTCCGTCATCGCAAAAAACATCCAAGACACGCTTTGTTCTGACAGAAACTCCGCTTCTTTTTAAATCGTCCCTGAGCGCATCAACAATATCAGATGCTTTATCCGATGCAGGAAAAACCCTTCTCCCACGTTCAGTCTTTAAAGAAACCCCAAGCGACTCAAACAAAGATATAACATGACTCGGAGGAAAACCATTCAGCGCACTGTATAAAAACTTGTGTCCATTTGGAATATTAGCTAAAATTTCAGAGGCCGAGCAATCGTTTGTGAGGTTACAACGACCTTTACCGGTGATGATGAGCTTTCTACCCAACCTGTCGTTTCTTTCAAAAAGGAGTACTTTAGCACCATGCTTGGCCGCAACGCTTGCTGCCAACATACCTGCAGCCCCACCGCCTATGACAACTACATCATAAATCATATCTGTTCGTACACACCATATTCATCCCAAATTTCTTCCAGACGCTCAAATCGAGCGTATAAATCTATGGGCGACTTTTCGCTCAAAGCAACAATCAGCGCATTGACCAAGCTGAGCGGCGCAACTAATGTATCTAAAAATGAAATCATGTCACTTCTGGCACAAAGTGAGATATCAGAAAGGTCTATCAGAGGGGATAGTCTGCCATCAGTTATCGCAACAATTGTAGCGCCCACATCCCTTGCATATTGCATCGCTTTTATCGTCCTGCGAGAGTAGCGCGGGAAGCTTATCGCGATAAGCACGTCACCTTCAGATAACATCAAAAGCTGTTCAAAAACTTCGTTGTCCGGACAATCGCTAATCACTCGTGAATTATTGAAAATCAGATTGAAGTAAAAGCCCATAAAATTTGCAAGAAATGAAGATGAACGCATACCAACAGTATAGATGTTTTTGGCTTGCACAATTGCTTCAACGGCTCTGGAAAACTCTTCGCTGTCCGATTCCTCCATAGTCTGACGGATTTGCTCGATATCCGTCGAAAGCACATGTGACAAAATATCACTGCTACCCATTTTATCTCTTGAAACATTTATTCTCTGAATTGAGGTCAGTTTTCCGCGAATCATATCGGAAAGGGCACGGCGCATTTGCGGATAACCTTCATATCCAAGTTCGACAGCAAACCTGACAACAGTTGACTCGCTGACTCCGGCAAAATGAGCAAGCCGAATCGCTGTCATAAATGCAGCCTTATCATAGTTAGAAAGTATGTATTCGGCAATTTTTTTTTGGCTCTTGGAAAAACTGCCCGATGTTGCCTCAATGACAGAAAGTATATCTTTTTCCAATTTCAACTCACCTCACAAAGCGCTTTTCTTTCGCTTTCGGTCAAATGTCTCCATTTTCCAACATCCAATAAGCCTAGTTCCAATGTCCCAATGCAGACCCTTGTCAGAGACTGCACATCGAGCCCGCACGCTGCACACATCTTTCTTATTTGCCTGTTGCGACCTTCGTTTATGGTAATACGCAAAATTCCGCCTGCTGCTGTTTTTTTTATGGAGTTTGCCGCAACAGCACAAATCTCACGGTCATCGACAATAATCGGAAGTCTGAGTAGTGGCAAGGCTTTATCAACATTTCCAGAGACCTTGACCTCATATGTTTTCGGTTTGTTATATGACGGATGCGTAAGCGCATTGGCAAACAAGCCATCATTAGTCATAAGCAATAGCCCCTGCGAGTCCATGTCAAGTCTGCCGACAGGATACACTCTTACACCAACATTTGAAACGAGCTCCATAACAGTTTTTCTTCCCCGATCATCACTAACAGTTGTGATATATCCGGTGGGCTTGTTGAGCATAATATAAACATGCGAAACCTCCGGCTTTATCAAAACGCCGTCAACGGTTATCTCGTCAATCGATGCCTCGGCGCTTTGGCCAATCTCAGCTGCTTTGCCGTTTACGAAAACGCGACCTTGGGAAATCATTCTTTCAGCTTCGCGACGCGAAGCCACTCCTGAAGCCGAAAGGATTTTTGAAATTCTGTCAGGCATCAGTCATCCATCTTATCAACATCGAGTGTGTCTATTCCGCTGATGCTTTCATCTTTGTCTTTGCTCATAAAGTCAGTGACCTTATCTATAATATCAGGAACTGTGTCAATAATCCTGTCAACGGTTGAGTTTCCGGGAGGTGAAACATGCAGCATTTTAACATTATCATTTTTCACAACAATAAATGCGACCGGAATGATATTCACGCCCGCACCTGCGCCGCCGCCAAATCCATTTTGTGTACCTGTTTTTTTTGCAAAGTCGCTGCCTCCACCGGCAAATCCAAAAGTCACTTTTGAAACAGGTATCAGCGTTATTCCGTCGGCAGTCATTATAGGCTGGCCAACAATAGTATTGGCATCAACCATCTCTCTAACTTTTTGCATTGTGGTTTCCATTAAATCATTAATTTGGTGCTTTTCCATGAATTTTTTCATCCTTTCTATTCAAGCAGGTGGGCTTAATCAGTGTTTATTTCAGCTTCGCTTTTGCTATTGCTCGATCCTCGCGTTGCGGCTTTTGGGGTCTTCTGCGGTTTGAAAAATATTTTGATTATGGGGAATAATGCAAACACTATATATAAAGACTCCCAAACGGCTAGGGAAAATGAAGCACGGGCATAAACAGTTTGTTGTTCGGACAAAAAATCGACATCTACGTGAAAGTCACGATGTTTTACTCTGAAATTATTATCAAGAAAAGATGCCAACGACCCTAATGCAGCGTTTACAACACCATAAGTCATTGCAGTTTTTGATGCATCTGTCCCGGCCACAACAAAATGTACGGTCAAGTTATTTATAAGCAACCTGCGCTTAATACGTGAAAGCATGTTGATGAGCGGCGGAATCATATCAAGGAAAGTTTGCAGCCCACCCGGCAGCTGTTTTTTCTGTTTGTCTTTATCCTTTTCTTTCTTTAGCTCTTTTTTTGCCTTTTTCCGAGCTTTTCTCTCTTTTTCATCGGGCTTTTCTTTTGATGGAAATACTTTCAGTACAAGCGGCCCCACAAGGAGCTTTACGATAACGCCTTCAGATCCATATTCCAGAAACACCCCAAAGCGTAAAAGCGCAATGAGTAATAAAGCAGCGATTACAATGGCAAGTGCAATCATACTTCCCTTTCCTCTTCCGTTGTGTCCTCTATTGCTCTTTCCTCTTCCACCGAATCCGGCGCAGCATGACGCGCTTCTATCGCCTGCGCTTTCACTGCACTTTCTTCTTTTGTGCGCTCTTCCTTTGCTTTGAGTTCAGCTATTGCACTTTGGATGCCGTCCCTGCCGTCCTCAGGTGTTTCAACCTGCGGCAGCAGCGGTAGCTCGCGCAATGACTCCAGCCCAAAAGTTCTAAGAAAAACATGCGTAGTTTTGTACAATACCGGCCGCCCTGGTGCAGCCATACGCCCACAAGCCTCGATAAGCCCTCTCTCAAGCAGCAACCCGACGGTATAAGCGCTGTCCACCCCTCGGACCTGCTCAACATAAGCCTTTGTAACCGGCTGAAAATATGCAATGATAGACAATACCTCAAGCGCAGGTTGCGATAGTTGCGGTGGTTTTCTTGACTCCAGCGCCAATCGTATATAGTCGGCATACTCTGGAGACGATGCAAGCTGCAATGTATCCTCAAGCTTTAGCAGGCGTATACCCCGGCGCTCAAAGCTATATCTGTCTCGCAATCGGTTTGCCGCAGCATCAATATCAAACTCTTCGACACCCATGACTGCAGCAATTCTTGAAAGTTTTACCGGCTCTCCGGATACAAATAATATCGCTTCGACTGCGCACTCTAAATCTTGTTTTTCCACTGGTACTCCATCCTCAAAATCACATATCGTCTGTTATCACCGGCTCGCGGCCTACGCCGGTGTATGAAATCACAAGTTCATCTGCGTCACCCACTAGAGAAAGACTTCCAACCTTGCACAGTTCCAGTACAGCAATAAATGTAGCTACGAGCTCCGGACGGCTCTGGCTGTCTTTAAAGAGTGCCGCGACATTCATAAAACCGATGGATTTGAGTTTATCAAGTATCTCTTCGATTTTATCCGGAATAGAAAAGACTATACGGCTCGGATAAACCGTGTCTCTGGGATTCATGCTATCAAGTCTGACGTTCTCCCTGCCTATAATTTGAAAAAATGCCTCAAGCAAATCTGTGCTGACATGCATATATTTATACTCGTTATCAGGTGGAATATATTCCGGAGGGCTTGTCATTAAAGCGCCATCTGGTGAATACATACCAGAAAGCAGTTGCGATGCCTCTTTGATCTGCAAATAAACATCGCCCCTTTGAAGCTCTTCAAGTGATGATATCAGTTGCTCAAGCTCCGAAATCTCTTCGCCACCAGAGAGAAGCATTTTTGTTTTGATATAAGTCAAATGTGACGCCATTGCAACAAAGTCACTGGCTATGTCAAGATCAAGTTCCGCCATTTCATTGAGAAATTCAAGATATTGCTCCAGTATCTTTGATATGCTGATATCTCTGATTTCGATTTTATCTCTGCTAAGCAGTTGCAGAATAAGCACCAGCGGCCCTTCAAAATCGGACATTTCATCTTTAGTTTTAACAACACCTTCAAGTTTAAAAACAAGATCCATGTCAATTCACCAAACTAAATGAGGCTCTCGCCAAGAGTAAAAAGCTGTCAAACAAGGTTCCTGTAATAATTCCTATTGTGTCACGAAATGTGCCTGTGTTTAGAATAATGACAAGCACTATAATACCAAACCTTTCATACCGCATCAACTTATAATAGCTCTCTTCAGAAAAAATCGAAAAAAGAACTTTTGAACCGTCCAACGGAGGTATCGGCAAAAGATTGAACACCGCAAGCATAATGCTCAGCGAAACAGTATTCAAAAACAGCTCATGGATAAACCTTGCCGTATCGGCAGAGCCGATGTTACCAATGGATACAGCAACAAGACCATATATGAAAATCACAACCATCGCAAGGATAATATTTGACAAAGGCCCCGCAAATGCCGTTACTGCCATATAACGCTTTGGATGTTTGAAGTTGTACATGTTTACAGGCACCGGTTTTGCCCATCCAAATCTGAAAACAACCATCATGAGCAGGCCAAAAACATCAATATGCTTTATGGGATTGAGCGTGAGTCTACCCATGTCTTTTGCTGTTCGGTCACCAAGCCTGTACGCAGTAAACCCGTGAGCCAGCTCATGAATAGTGATGCATAAAAGCGCTGGGATTACAATCACCAGAACATTCATAAATATATTCTCTGCGCTGTCCGTTGTATTAAAAATATTCCTAAACATTATCCCAGCCCTTTATAGCTTTCTCTATAGCTCCAAGGAGTATTTCCTTATTTGTGCCCTTTTCTGCGGAAAATGGGATGATTTCAACCACATCGCTGAGTTCCAGAGTATCCCGGATAACTTCAATATTTTTGTCTTTTTCGCTGTTTTTTAGCTTATCAATTTTGTTTGCTACAATAACCATGTCACAACCGGTTGACTTAAACCATTTTGCCATAGTGATGTCATCTTTTGTCGGTGGATGACGTGAGTCTACAATCATTATGCCAAGTGCGATATGTCTGGCATCGTAAAAATACGTTTCCATAAGCTGTGACCAACGGCCACGCTCGGTCTTGGCGACCTTTGCATACCCATAGCCCGGCAAGTCAACAAAGTAGGCAATTTTGTCTATCAAAAAATAATTTATGTGAATCGTTTTGCCAGGAGTTCCGCTCACTCGTGCAATATTCTTACGGTTTAGCAGTTTATTTATAACTGATGACTTGCCAACATTAGATTTGCCCGAAAAAACAATCTGCGGCTTTGCGTCGTAGATTATTCCCTGAGCTGCTGCGGCAGACTTTATAAATTCTACATTGTGTAAGTTCATCCGGCACTCTACTTTCAAATATTAATGCATTACCACAGATCCGGTGTTTTTTATGTGGAGCTCACTGTTTTGCAAAGGGGCTATCTGAATAGGCTTCTTGTCATCAGCCTTGGAAAAATCAAGTGCAACTTCCAGAATGCTGTCTATATTATCCGTGGTGATGAAATTGAGCTTTTGGCGCACAGCCTGGTCGATTTCTTCCAGGTCAGGCTCGTTTTCAGCCGGAATTATTACTGTTTTTACGCCAGCTCTGAGTGCGGCCATTGTTTTTTCTTTGAGTCCGCCGATGCGCAAAATACGCCCTCGCAGAGAGATTTCGCCTGTCATAGCGATTTCACGCCGCACCGGTGCGCCACAAAGTGCTGAAATGACAGCAACACACATGGTTATCCCGGCAGAAGGGCCATCCTTTGGAATCGCACCTTCTGGGAAATGGATGTGTATATCATGCTTCTTGTAAAAATCAGATTCGAGTCCTAACTTATCAGCCCTGCTGCGAATATATGAAACCGCGGCCTGAGCAGATTCCTTCATAACATCGCCAAGGTTTCCGGTCAGTTCAAGCTTACCTGTGCCCTCAAGAACATTCACTTCAACTTCGAGCACACAACCTCCGGTTCTCGTCCATGCAAGCCCATTTGCAAGCCCGATTTCTAAACCTTGAGCAATTGTTTCAGGCGTGTACTTTCTGACACCTAGCAGCTCTTCCAGAAGTTCGCAGCTGATTTTGATCGATTTAATTTCTTTTGAGGCAATCTTTGCAGCAACCTTCCTGCAAACTGCCGCAATTTCACGTTCCAATAATCGAACGCCGGATTCTCGGGTATAGTTTGCAATGATTTCCAGAATAGCATCATCATTAAATCTCAGCTGATTGCCGGAAAGGCCGTGTTTTTTCCGCTGCTTAGGAACAAGGTGGCGTTTGGAGATTTCAAGCTTTTCTATATCGGTATAACTTGTAAGTTCAATAACTTCCATCCTGTCTAGCAGAGGGCTTGGTATTGTTTCCGTTGTATTGGCAGTTGTTATAAACATTACCTCTGAGAGGTCAAAAGGAACTTCCATATAGTTGTCGCGGAAAGCCATATTTTGCTCAGGATCAAGCGCTTCAAGCAGCGCGGATGCAGGGTCTCCCCTGTGGTCACGTCCGAGCTTGTCAATCTCATCAAGTAGCATCAAAGGATTGCGGCTTCCTGATTGTTTAAGAGCTGAAATAATCCTTCCCGGCATAGCTCCAACATATGTCTTTCTATGTCCACGTATTTCAGCTTCATCATGGACGCCACCAAGTGACAGCCTGGCAAGCTTTCTGTTAAGAGCTCTTGCCACACTAACAGCCACCGATGTCTTTCCGACACCGGGAGGACCAACAAGACAGATTATCGCACCTTTGACATTTGGGGAAAGCTGTCTTACAGCCAGAAACTCTAATATGCGTTCCTTGACTTTTTCCAATCCAAAATGATCTTCATCAAGATATTTTCTTGCAAGGCCAATGTCCAGACGTTCGCTCGTGGTTACATTCCACGGAAGTTCAAGGCAGATGTCCAGATAATTGCGAATCACAGAAGACTCTGCAGAGCCGAACGACTGCTTTTCAAGTTTATCAACTTCCTTTAGAATTTTGAGTTCAATTTCATCGGTGAGACCCAGTTCTATTATACGTTCCCGATAAATTTGAAATTCATTACTGTCATCGACAAAACCTTCGCCAAGCTCAGCCTGAATAATTTTAAGCTGTTCTCTCAAAACATGATCTCTGTGATTGCCTTCCAGACGAACTCTTAGTTTAGAATCAATCTGACGTTCTATTGCGAGAATTTCGATTTCACGAGCAAGCATGTCACAGATGATTTCAAGCCGCTTATTCGGATTTATCGTTTCAAGAACTTGCTGCTTTGACTCTGGCTTCGTATACATATTTTGAATAATATAATCAGCAATTCTCCCCGGTTCGGTAAAGCCAAACAGAGCAAGGACGGTCTCCTTAGCAACACCTGCAGACAAAGCGGCATAGGTGTCAAACAGGTTTATGCATTTGCGCATCAACGCTTCAATGCGCACCGTATTCTTTACAGATTGCACTTCGGCGATGGGCTCAACCTCAGCTGTAAAGAATTTCTTGTCCGGACGCATAGACAAAAGCTTGGCACGGCAAGTCCCTTCAACAAGAACTTTCATTCCACCACCAGGAATTTTCAGCACTTGTTTTACATAACAAATCGTGCCGATTTTATATAAATCACGCTCACTTGGAGTTTCTTTTGTCATATCCTTTTGAGCGATCAGAAAAATCTTTCTATCACCGCTGGTTGCTGCATCTAATGCACTTGTTGACATGGTGCGTTCAACATCAAAGTTGAGTAGCATATTCGGAAATACGGACAGACCGCGCAGTGCGAGCAGCGGCAGAATTTCCGTAATGATTTCTTTATTATCGTTCATTTTTTTGTCTCCTATGGGTACGCTCTTAACCAAAGTGTACAGCATTGTTTTGCAAGATGGGTTGCGTTCTGTGCAAAAAGAGTAAAGGCCGGGAGCTCTATCTTCGGACACGATGGACAAAAGGCCATGGGCTTGAAATCCAATCAACTATCCTTTGTCAGCGACCCTCTATCCTCTACTCCCTGCTGCAAAATCAATGTTTTTTATGATGCCGAAATTACATCCGGATCGATTTGTGGTTTTGGACGCTTTGCTATCTGTGCGGGAGCGCCATCGGTGATGCACTCCTTAGTAATCTTAACCTTTTCAATTTTCTTGTCAGATGGAATGTCATACATGATTTGAAGCATAGACTTTTCCATTATACTACGCAATCCGCGAGCCCCTATCTCCATAGCTATTGCCTTGTCGGCGATAGCTCCGAGGGCATCTTCTGTAAACTCCAGTGATACATTATCATATCCCAGCAAAGTAGAATACTGGCGCACAACGGAGTTCTTTGGCTCTTTTAAGATTCTGACCATATCATCGCGTGTCAGAGATTTCAAAGGTGCGATTACAGGCAATCGGCCAACAAGCTCAGGGATTATCCCATATTTAAGCAAATCGTGAGATTGTACATTTTTCAGAATCTCCCCTACGTCTTTGTCCTTTTTGCTTTTTATGTCGGCACCGAATCCCATGCTCTTCTTGTCGAGCCTGTTTTCAATGATTTTCTCAATGCCCTCAAATGCACCGCCGCAGATAAATAGGATGTTTGTAGTATCTATGCTTATAAATTCTTGATGCGGATGCTTGCGCCCGCCCTGAGGCGGAACATTTGAAACGGTACCTTCAAGGATTTTGAGTAGCGCCTGTTGTACACCCTCACCCGAAACATCACGGGTTATAGAAGTGTTTTCGCTCTTTCTGGCAATTTTGTCCATTTCATCTATGTAAATTATCCCACATTGCGCAGCTTCAACGTCAAAATCCGCTGCCTGCAAAAGACGAAGCAAAATATTCTCAACATCGTCTCCAACATAACCGGCTTCTGTCAAGGTGGTCGCATCCGCAATTGCGAAAGGAACCTTGAGGATTCTTGCCAAGGTTTGCGCAAAAAGGGTTTTACCGCTACCGGTAGGCCCGATAATCAAAATATTGCTCTTTTGAAGCTCCGTGTCATTTTCGTTAAGATGAACGAGGCGTTTGTAGTGATTATATACAGCTACTGCAAGCGCTATTTTTACATCATCCTGTCCAACAACATATTCATCCAGTATTGCGCGTATCTCAGCCGGTTTCGGCAGGTGACCAAAGTCAATCTCGATTTCTTGACGTTCTGTCTTGAGAATATTCATCGGGATAAATTCATCGCCAAGTATGCTTGTACACAACGAAACGCATTCGTTACATATATATGATGCACCCTGTCCTGCGATTATCCGTTCAACCTGATCTTGTCTTTTTCCGCAAAAACTGCAACGAACGCCTTTGCCTTCGTCATACCTTGCCATTGCTCTTCTCCTTTGGGTTTATCTCTTGAATATCACACTGTCGATGAGGCCGAAATCTTTAGCTTCCTGCGCGGTCATGAAATTGTCACGCTCAGATGCTTCTCGGACAACATCGACGGACTTTCCTGTATTTTCGGCAAGGATTTCATTAAGCCTGTTTTTTGTACGCAGAATTTTTTCAGCGTGAATTTGGATGTCCGTCGCCTGACCTCTAAAGCCTCCGGTCGGCTGGTGAATCATAACCTCGGAATTAGGTAGCGCTATACGTTTGCCCTTTGTGCCGGATGAGAGCAAAAAAGCACCCATACTTGCCGCCAGCCCTATACAAATGGTCGATACATCTGCTTTAATATATTGCATCGTATCATATATGGCAAAACCGGAAGATACCGAACCACCCGGACTGTTGATATAAAATTGGATATCTTTGTCAGGGTCTTGAGCTTCAAGATAGAGCAGTTGCGCAACGATAAGGCTTGCAGTCGTATCATTTACCTCTTCACTCAATATAATGATTCGATCGTTTAAAAGTCTTGAAAATATATCGTAAGACCGCTCACCTCTTGCGGTTTGTTCCACTACATACGGAACCAGACTCATGCTTACTCATCTCCTTATATAAATTGGATATGCAGAGCAACTACTCTGAATCAGTGCTTTTCTTAGTTGCGGCCTTTTTTACTGTTGCTTTTTTTGCCGGTGCTTTTTTTGTTGTGGACTCATCAGCATTCGCTTTTTTTGTTGTGGACGCAGTAGCATCAGCTTTTTTAGTTGCAGCTTTTTTGGGTGTAGCTTTCTTTTCTTTGGCACCATCGGTTGCTTTAGGTTTTTTATCAGCAACTTTCTTCACCGTCGCTTTTTTTGCCACAGTCTTTTCAGATTTTTCTTCTTCGACGGTCGGCGCTGTCGCTACTCCGCTCTCTGTAACAATTTTTGCGGCAAGGCGTGACTTGATGTCGGAAACAACCTTATCTTCCGGAACAGACTTTTTGATTTTGTCGAGTTCCATTTCAAAGCGTTCCGCTGCTTGCGCATATTCTTTCTCGATATCCTCAGTGCTAACTTCAATTGCTTCAAGTTCAGCAATTTTCTCAAGCGCAAGACTGATTTTTACGCCCTTTTCACTGCTCAGGCGTGTATTTTCTCTAAAGGCTTCCGGAGTAATGTTCATCATCTGTAAGTATTGTGCAGGATCCATACCATAAGATTGTATTTGCATAGCAAAGCTGTTCATTGCCATGTCCATTTGCTCTTCAATCATGGCGTTTGGAACTTCTACTTCCATATGCTCAATCACTTTTTCAAGCAAAGCATTTTCAAATGCTGTATTTGCTTCTGCCTCTTTGGCGCTTGTGAGTCTGGCTTTGATGTCAGCCTTGTATTCTTTTAGCGTGTCGAATTCCGAAACATCTTTTGCAAATTCATCGTCCAGTTCCGGAAGTTGTTTTTCTTTTATCTCGTGTAATGTTACTTTAAAAACAACGGATTTTCCGGCAAGCTCTGGGGTATATTCTTCAGGGAATATAAGCTCAATATCACGCTGCTCCCCTGGCGACATTCCGACTACCTTGTCCTCAAACCCCGGAATGAACGCTTTTGAGCCAAGTTCCAGCTCGTAACCCTCGGACTTACCGCCCTCAAATTGCTTGCCATCAACATAACCGTCAAAATCGATTACTGTGATATCTCCCTCAACTGCAGGACGATCTGCCTTTTCGATGCGTGCGCTACGCAGCTGCGCAGAGGCAACCTCAGCATCTACAGCGCTGTCAGGAATTTCGGTGCTGGGCTTTACTGCAGTAAGGCCTTTGTACGCTCCGAGTTTGACTTCTGGATAAATGGCAGTCATGATTGTGACATGCACTCCGCTTTTATCCTCTTTTATATCTACGTCTGTTATTTGCGGCTGACCAACAGTTTTTAAGTCAGTTTCATTGTCTGTAAACTCAAGAACGTCCGGCAAAAGGAGCTCCACTGCGTCCGGGTGAAAAACTGTAGCTCCATACATGCCCTCGATAATTTTTCTGGGAGCTTTGCCTTTGCGGAATCCCGGAACCATAATGCTTTTTCTGTTTTTGACAAAAGCTTTTCCTACTGCTGTTTCGAATTCTTCGGGATTTACCTCAACGATAATCTGGTATTCATTCTTTTCCTTTAGTTCACACGATTTAATATTCAAAGTTGTGTCCTCCTGCCGATTTTGCCATTAATTTTGAGCATATCCAATTTATTTTAGCAGAAAAGAGTTATTATTGCAAACACTTTTCAGCTCATTCATATATTTTTAAGATTACATAATCCGCTGTGGTTTGAAGTTAACAAAATCTGCGGAAATGAGATTATAGTCGATTCCATCAAACGCACCGGTCAGAGCATAACGATGCCCTTGGCCATGGAGGTGACCATAAAAGCAGCGCATTACGCCAAATTCGTTCATGACCGAAATAATATCATGACAGACGGTGCTACGAAACCGCGGTGGATAATGAAAAAAGCACAGCTTTTCCGAAACATCTCCTGCGGCCTCCAGTGAAGCGCTCAATCTGCCTGTCTCCCGTGCCATAATCTTTTTGTTATGTTCTGTATCCATATCATCTTCAGCAATCCAGCCGCGCGTACCACAAATCGCAACATCATCGTAAAAATAGCAGTTATTGTTGAGGATTTCAATATTATATATGCCGTTGTTGTCGAAAAACGCTTTCATTTTAGAGGCAGTACTCCACCAGTAATCATGATTGCCTTTAATGATTATCTTTTTTCCTGGCAGCTCACTTATAAATTTGAAATCAGGAAGACTCTCATCAAATGACATTCCCCAGGATATATCACCGCACAAAACGCAGACATCCTCTGCCTCCAGTTGGGAAAACCCATCTTTTATTTTCTCAACATAATCCGACCAACTGCCACCAAAAATATCCATAGGTTTTTCTGACCCCAGAGACAGATGCAGGTCGCCTATAACGTAAAGTGCCATCCACTACCCTTTCAAAAACCGTACAACTTCGCCTTTCATTTTATCGACAGCAACGCAGTCAGAAAAGCGCGAAGCTCTGCCCTTTAATTCCGAAAGCGGAGCCGGAACAGAAGCGCCAGAAACTTCTGCAAGCTGCTGGAGAAGCTCTATACCATCACCATGCGGCTGTTTTAAGGCATCCAGAACACTGTCACAGAACTTAAACGGGCTGGCTGTTGAAACCACAACTGTTGGTGTTGTGTCTCCTGTACTTTCCCTGTAGTCCTCTAAAACCTTGTATGCTACTGCGGTGTGGGTGTCCATCAAATAATTGTAGTTATTCAGTGCTTTTGCTATTGTATCCATAGTGTCTTTTTCAGAACACATGCCGCTTGCAAATATCCGAGCTATTTCAGATTTCAGACTTTCAGTGACTTCATATTTGCCATTCGAACCCAGCTTGCTCATATAGTCGGAAACTATTTTTGCGTCCTTTCCGGAGGCCTCGAATAGCAGTCTCTCAAGGTTGCTGGAAACCAAAATATCCATAGACGGTGAAATGGTCGTAAAAAATTGCCTATTTCTGTCATATACGCCAGAATCAATAAATTGCGTGAGCACATCATTGCAATTAGATGCACAAATGAGCTTGCCTATCGGAAGCCCCATTTTCTCGGCATAATACGCGGCCAGAATATTTCCAAAATTGCCGGTAGGAACGCAGAAGTTTATTTTATCGCCGAGTTTAATATGGCCACTGCCGAGAAGATCACAATATGCCGATATATAATACGCTATTTGAGGAACGAGGCGCCCCCAATTAATCGAGTTTGCAGAAGATAGAAAAAATCCGGCATCGCTTAATGCACAACGTAGAGCCTCATCAGAAAATATGGCCTTGACTCCCGATTGGGCATCGTCAAAATTACCCTCAACAGCAACAACATTGACATTTTTGCCACTCTGAGTTGTCATTTGAAGCTGCTGTATCTGCGAAACGCCCTCACTTGGATAAAAAACCATGATTCTTGTACCAGGCACATCGCAGAAACCTTCAAGGGCAGCCTTGCCAGTATCACCAGAAGTTGCAACTAAAACACAGACTTCACGCTTTTCTTCTGTTTTGCGTAAAGAGGCCGTCAACAGCCTTGGAAGCATTTGCAACGCCATATCTTTAAAAGCGCAGGTTGGGCCATGCCAAAGCTCCAGAAAATGTGTATTGTCATCAAGCTTGTGTAGCGGGGCGATTGTCGCATCATCAAAGCCGGTTTCGTTATACGCCTCAGCCGTGTACTGATTTATTTCCTCAAAACTGAAATCATCTAAGTACAGACTCATTACATATGCAGCACGCTCCTTATATGGCTTTGGCACAAGGTCATTAATTTGCGAGAAAATTTGCGGAAATGTCTCAGGCACAAACAACCCACCATCATCTGACAACCCCTGTACAATGGCCTTTGCTGCAGTTAATTTTTTTTTGCTCTCTCTAGTGCTTTGGTATAACATTTATTGTCTTCCCCACTTTCATATCAAAATGCATCTTCAATATGTATAATCTCCGGTGATGAATCATCCGGGGCATATAACTCAATAACATCGAACCGAGGCTGTAGACTTGAGTTATTTAATTGTAGCCAGGTATCCGCAGTCGCTTTGATTTTATTGCGCTTATCGAAATCAACGGAATCACGCGCATTGGCAAAGTGCGCATTTTTACGAAGCTTAACCTCAACAAATACAACATACTCGCTGTTGCTTACAATCAAATCAATTTCTCCGAATCTCGAATGAAAACCGCATGTAAGGGTAATATAGCCCTTATTGTTTAGAAATTCAAGTGCAAGCGCCTCTCCCAAATCACCACGAGCTTTCGGGGCAAATGTATCATGGTTTGTTTTCCCGTCCTGACTTTCAGCTTTCCATTTTTTCAAAAAGCTTTGGCGATGGATTTCCGACGAGCCATACGCACCCAGTTTATCATAGTGCAATTTTGTACCGTATCCTTTGTGCTTTTCAAACATGTACTGAGGATACTCTTTTGCAGCGCTTAGCATAAATCTGTCTCTGCTCACTTTGGCTAGTATAGACGCTGCGGCAATAGAGGCAGATTTTGAATCGCCACCCACAATGCATTTGCTGCGACACATGACCGCAGGATCACGGTTTCCGTCTATCAGTGCAATATCCGGTTTTAGTTTCATAGAATCAACCGCACGGTTCATGGCCAAAAATGTTGCTTTTAAGATATTAAGCGCGTCGATTTCTTTATGGTCGGCAACGCCGATTCCAAAATCAATTGCTTTTTCAGTAATTTCGTCAAAGAGCAGGTCACGCTTTTTCTCAGATAGCTTTTTTGAATCATCAAGTCCGGAAAGCTCTAAACCAAAAGGTAAAATAACAGCCGCTGCATAAACGGGGCCTGCAAGCGGCCCTCTGCCAGCTTCGTCGATGCCACAAACATGTTTATAACCTTCATTTACAAACTCACGTTCAAAATGCCAAAGATTCAAAGATTATTCTCCCGTCAAACAACTTAAAGCGATGCATCTTGTGTGGACAAGCCAAGGCCTTTTAGCTTTCTTCCAAAGTTATCCTGCCTAGCTTGCCGCCGCGAAACTCATCGAGCAAAATAACAGCCATGCGCGTCAAATCAACTTCGCCGCCTGAAATAAGAAAACCGCGCCGTTTGGCGGCAGTCTCAAGCAAATCAAAGCCGGACAAGCCTTCAGTAATATCCAGCTTATAGCGCTCTTTTATGCGCTCGGGATAAAATTCATTCATACGCAACATAAAATTAGCACCCAGCGTCTCCAAATCCATGATTTGATCACGAATAGCCCCGGTAAAAGCAAGATTTTCAGCTACGGTCTGATCTTCAAACCTGGGCCACAACACACCGGGCGTATCTAAAAGTTCAAGACCACTGTCAAGCTTTATCCACTGTTTGCCTCTTGTAACACCCGGGCGGTCAGAGGTGTCTGCAGCTTTGCGTTTCGTCACCCGGTTTATAAACGAAGATTTACCAACATTGGGTATCCCAACGACCATGACCCTCATCACTCTGCCGATTTGACCTTTTGCTCTATAGCGCTGGATTTTGTCAGATAGCAATGTTCTTACAGCAGCAGAAAAGCCGCCGACACCCTTTCCACTTTTGCAGTCGGTTTCTAAAACTGCCGCGCCATCAGCTCTAAATCTCTTTGCCCACTGTTTTGAAGTGTCCGGATCTGCTTGATCTATCCGGTTCAAAATAATAAGGCGTGGTTTACCTTTTGTCATATCATCAAGATCCGGATTGCGGCTCGAATGCGGAATTCTTGCATCAATCACTTCACAAACAGCGTCAATGAGTTTGATGTTTTCTGCAATCATCCTGCGGGCTTTGGTCATATGCCCCGGAAACCACTGAATATTCATTTCCTCACGCATTATCGCATCCTCACCTCTCAACAGTTTCGGCTTAGTCTACAAGTCCGATTCTACTCCACTCACGCGGAGTCAAACCATCAGCGCCGGGAATCGCAATCAGATATACCCTACCAAGTATAAATCGCGTATCAACCATACCCACCTCACGAGCTCTACTGTCAGTGGAGAAGTTTCTGTTATCGCCCATGACAAATACATACCCTTCCGGAATCATTACTGGGCCATCGAATCTGTGGCGGTTGTACGTAGTCAGCTCTAAAATATAAGGCTCATCGATAACATCACCATTTATGAAAACTTCGCCCGTTTCAAAATCAATGTCTATAGATTGCCCAGCAATTCCAATGACCCTCTTAACAAGTGGGGTTCCTCCGAACGCCTCTGATGGTGAGTGAAAAACCACTATATCGCCATTTTGGGGCGTATAGAAGAGATTTGACATGATGACACGATCTCTGTTATGAAGCGTGTTCATCATTGATTCACCGTCAACACCTATCGTCCGCCCAATAAAGACAAATATGAAAATACCGCAAATGATGGCAGAAACAAGACATTGCAGCCAATCATATAACTCCATTCTTGTTTTGTTTTGCTCCTGATCCTCAAACTCATAGTCATCTTGTCCCAAATCGTCTTGCTCTTGAACTTCGACTATGTCATCATATCTTTCTTTTTCATCCATGCTGCTGCTCCTTAAAAAGTAACTGAGGTTATTATACATAAAATCACAATAAAAAAAAGGGGTAAAGACCCCTTTTTTTGAAACTGAACGATTATTAGGAAAGGGGAGCTATTATATCCTCTCCTTGACTTTCGCCCTCTTACCTACCCTGTCTCTGAGGTAATAGAGCTTTGCTCTTCTTACTTTACCACGCCTTACGGTCTCGACAGAGACTATGGACGGTGAATGTACCGGAAAGACTTTTTCACATCCGACATTATAAGAAATCCTTCTTACAGTTATCGTTTCATTTATACCGCCGTGCTTTTTTGCAATAATAGTGCCCTCAAAAGCCTGGTTTCTCTCACGATTGCCTTCTTTAACGCGAACCGTTACTCTGACGGTGTCTCCGACATTCATCACAGGCAGTTCAGGTTTAAGGTATTGGTCACTTAGAGCTTTAACTAAATCCATCGCTGATTTCCTCCCTTCATAAATGTTCATGCCACACTCCGGCGACAGCGGACCATTTTCATTATCAATACGAGCGATTCTCATTAAATACGCCACGAAATACTACCACATTCCAAATATAAATGCAAGCATTTTTTACATATCGATATGCGATACATCGGATTGTAAAACAAAATTTTTATGAACAAATTATCACATACAAGAAAATTTGTGATATACTCTACAAAAATTTGTAATACTATGGTATATTTAATAGCCATGTCAGATTTACAGCAAAAGATTTCCTATGGAGGGTTATGAGTTTGAAAGGATTGAGCCGTGCAATAGAAAAATTTTGCCAGAAACATCGCAGGTTTGGTATCTCCAGGCTTATGATATATGTTGTATTTGTCTCTGCAATCGTATTTCTTTTTGGCAATGATTTAATCCACAGGCTACACTTTAGTCCGGTTATGATACTCAGAGGTGAAGTTTGGCGTCTTGTTACATGGATATTCATTCCACTCAACAACCAGATCTTCTTTTTTGCAATCACCCTCTATTTCTACTATTTCATCGGAAGCACCTTAGAGCGTGAATGGGGTGCCGCAAAGTTCACGATATTTTATCTCTTCGGGGTTCTCTTGCACATCATATATGGCTTTGTCATGTGGTTTATAACTGGATTAAGTATTCAAATCATTCCTGTTTACCTAAATCTATCTATGTTTTTTGCCTTTGCTGTGCTATTTCCCGATCATGTTGTCCGGTTGTTCTTTTTTATCCCTATCAAAATAAAGTGGCTGGCTTTACTCAACGCAGTGTTTTTCTTGTATTCAATTGTCAGCGAGTTGATCATCGGAAGACCTTTCATCGCTATATTACCGGTTGTCGCTCTGCTCAACTTCATAATCATTTGTGGAGAAGAGGCATTAGCTTATCTGCGACCACTAAAAGCAAGAGCCTCACCGCAAACAATTGATTTCCAAAAAGCAGCAAAAAGAATCAAGCGTGAACAATCGAATCAGAGTTATCGGCACAAGTGCGCAGTCTGCGGAAAAACAGACACGGACTACCCTGACTTAGAGTTCCGATATTGCTCAAGATGCAACGGCTATCATTGTTTTTGTTCAGAGCATATAGTGAATCACATACATTTTCAATAAGTTCAAGAAAGGAAGCAAATAATACTAATGTCTAAGAAAAATTTTGAATTTAACAAGGAGTTGGCGCAAACCTTATTGGGCGGAGTCATAATGGATGTCATGACCCCGGAGCAGGCAACGATAGCAGAAGAGGCAGGGGCATGTGCAGTAATGGCGCTTGAGCGTATCCCGGCGGATATACGTACTGCTGGAGGCGTTTCACGAATGAGCGATCCGAAGATGATTAAAGGAATAATGGAAGCCGTCAAAATTCCGGTAATGGCAAAATGCCGCATCGGTCATTTTGCGGAGGCACAAATCTTGCAGGCAATTGAAGTCGATATGGTTGACGAGAGCGAAGTTTTGACTCCAGCAGATGACAAATATCACATCGATAAAAGAAAGTTTGATGTTCCATTTGTCTGTGGTGCTACCGACCTTGGCGAAGCATTGCGTCGCATCAACGAGGGTGCAGCTATGATTCGCACAAAGGGAGAGGCTGGCACTGGAGATGTTGTTCAGGCAGTTAGGCATATGAGGGCCATTCAGGGCGAGATGCGGCAGTTGACTTCCATGCGTGAGGATGAGCTTTACGATATGGCGAAAATGCTGAGAGTTCCTTTTGAGCTTGTGCTTTTTGTCCATAAGCATGGGAAGCTCCCTGTTGCAAATTTCTCAGCGGGCGGTGTTGCAACACCTGCTGATGCTGTTCTTATGAGGCAATTGGGCGCACAGGGGGTCTTTGTAGGTTCTGGTATATTTAAATCAGGAAACCCGGCAAAACGCGCTGCAGCGATTGTCAAGGCTGTTGCAAACTATGAGGATGCGGCACTTCTTGCAGAGCTTTCTGAGGATCTGGGGGAAGCAATGGTCGGCATCAATGAGGATGAAATAAAGGTCATGATGGCGCTACGAGGGCAATAAATAACTCCCTGTCACTACAGCATATAAGCCACCTCGCTTGTTCCAACTGAACCTTTTAATCCGTTATTACCATAATGAACGAAATTTTGTTACGTTGATGTGTTCCCAAAACCTAACTAAGCGGGTTGCAATGCAACCCGCTTAGATAATCAATTATGTCAATTAAACCTTTTGTTTTTGTTCTTACGCGCGGCTTCTGATTTTTTCCGGCGCTTGACACTTGGACTCTGATAATATTCCTTTTTTCTCAGATCCGATAAGACGCCCGACTTGGCACAGTTGCGCTTAAATCTCTTTAAGGCGCTGTCTAAAGACTCGTTATCTTTGACATGGACTTCCGACACATTTTTCCCTCCCTCCAATACGCACAAAACCGTGCGCTTAAGGGCCACTCATTGGGCACTTACGTTTATACTTTTGCATTGACATTATAATGTTCGGAGTGCCTGTTGTCAATAGAAAATTTTGCAATAACCTGAATCTACGGAGCTTCTTCGATTGGAAGCTCACTTGATTATCACCCAAAGGCTGCACTTTTACAGTGTAGTCGGTGTGTGTAAAGTAAATCTATTTAACATTCTTTCTGGAAAACCAAGGTCTGTTTACCGGTTTTGATTGCTCTTCTTTGAGTTTGCCATCGTCTGTCTCATGATTAATTATTATTTTCTCAACACTGCTGACGTCCCATTCCCTAAGCGTTTGAGCAATAGTCTTCTTTGCCTCCGGAATTTCAGGTTCTAAAATTGGCTCTGGTTCAGGCTCAGGATCGGGCTGAGGCTCAACTGCTTTTGGTGTCTCTGTATTAACTTCTACTTTAAGCTTACTCGGATTTTCAAGCTCATACAAAACCTGCGTCATCATCGACTCTGTGCGTCGCTTAACATCAGTGCAAACACAGGCATACATCATCAAGGTCAGGGCTTTTCTTATTTTTTGCTTTGCATCGAAAGTTGGGCCGATATAGTCTTTAAGTACATCTTCAACAACTGCTTCAACCCCGCTTGCTTGACCCATCAAACCCAACGCATCACATAGGTAATTAAACAGGTCGCTTTCCTTGATGAGCACCTCACTCTGCCCTTTTGTGCCACTGACATAATTCATAAGCAGTGCGATATGCTCAAGTTTTATACATTCTTTCAACGCGTTGATTATGAGGATTCTGGCGATATGAACCTCTTCATATCGTTTCCCTTTTGGGTGGGCAACCCATCCGCGTTTGACCCAATTTTGGATTGTCGAACCCTCAAGTCCAGTCACTGCGCAAACCTGAGAAAGGCTCAAGCCTCCGGTTGCCTCAAGGAGCATTTTAATCTTAGAGAATCCTTTTTCTCCCGGTTCTATATATGCTTCAATCCCCGGCAATAGCTTTTCTTTTGCTTCTGTCACGCTTTTTGGCCCCCTTAATTTCTAATCAGGTTCTTTGCGCCACGCTATGGCGGTTTGTGCATAGTATCACAGGTTCGTGCGAACGTCAACAGTTTTATGGTATACTTTTTTACTTCAGCTTGTCACAGCCTCTGAATACGGTTTATCGATATGCCTTTTTGCGCTCAATACTCCAGCAACCTATGCAAAAAAACAACACCATCACAAACGAAACGTTTAAGACGGTGTTGTTTGACAAAGAAATTATTATTTAATTTCGACTTCAGCGCCTGCAGCGGCAAGTTTTTCTTTGATTTCGGTTGCCTCATCTTTAGTGACGCCTTCTTTAATCTTTGCAGGAGCGCCTTCAACAAGTGCTTTGGCTTCGGCAAGTCCGAGACCTGTGATTGCACGAACTTCTTTGATGACCTTAACTTTTTCAGCACCAAAGCTTGTCATAACAACGTCAAACTCTGTTTGCTCAGCAGCAGCAGGAGCAGCGCCGCCACCGCCTGCAGCAGGAGCAGCCATAGCTGCAGCAGAAACACCAAATACTTCCTCAAGTTCTTTAACAAGATCTGAAAGCTCAATAACTGTAAGCGCTTTTATCTCTTCGATTAGAGCTGTTAGTTTTTCACTAGCCATTATATATTTCCTCCAATTATAATTTAAAAATATTTATTGATGCTGACTATTCAGCAGGGGCTTGCTCAGGAGCTTCACTTGCATCCTCAGCAGGAGCAGCCTCTTCCGCTTCGACAGGTGCTGCTTCTTCCGTCTCTGCAGCTGCTGTTGCTTCAGCCTCAGCAGGCACGGCTTCTGTAGCCTCGGCAGGAGCCTCAACTTCCACATCTAAAGCACCACCCTTTTCAGCAGCAGCTTTCAGTACAACTGCCAGACTTGCGATTGGAGCAAGCAATGTTCCTAAGAACTGTGCCTGCAATATCGGCAGTGCAGGAATGCTGGCGATTGCTTTGACTTCATCAGCAGAAAGAACTTTACCATCCATAAATCCGGCTTTGATTTCAAAATAATCATTAAACTTATCTGCATGTTCTTTGATTATCCTTGCCGGTGCGATTGGGTCATCAGTGCTTATTGCAAGCGCTGTTGTGCCGTTGAGAATAGGATCAAGTTCATCAAAACCCACATTCTTGATAGCAAATCTCATCAGTGTGTTCTTGATTACTTTGTAGTCAACATTAGCCTCACGCATTTTTACGCGCAATGCCGTATCATCGACAACTGAAATACCTGAGTAATTGACAAAAACGCCCGATTGGCTTTTCAGTTTCTCTGTCATCTGCTCAACGATCTTTTGTTTTTCTTTTAGTACGCTTTCACTTGGCATAGATTTTCTCACCTCACAATATTTTAAGCTCCACGTCCAAATAAAATTGCCCCTATCCTTAGACAGAGACAACAGCCAAAGTTATATCAGGCCATCCTCGGCAGGGTTTACGGCACAAGCCACCTGCTGTCTTTGGAACGCCAGAGTATCGTACCAGACAACAGGCAGCTTGTCAACAGTTATTTAAAAAATTGAATAAGCTGCAATAATTCCGACAAAGACCATTGAAACTGTAGAAATCAGTTTGAATAGCGTGTTTAATGACGGCCCAGCAGTATCTTTAAATGGGTCTCCAACGGTATCGCCGATAACAGAAGCTTTGTGATTTTCCGAACCCTTGCCACCGTATTCGCCGCTTTCTATGTATTTTTTTGCATTATCCCAAGCGCCTCCGGCATTCGACATGAATACCGCTACTGCAAATCCTGTCACTGTTGCACTGCCTATAAGTCCAACAACAGCTTCTAATCCAAATATCAAACCAGTGAGAATTGGAGTTACAACGCCAAGGACGGTCGGGGCAACCATTGCCCGCAATGCACTTCTCGTACATAAATCAATACAAATTTCATAGTCAGGTTCAGCCGTACCATCCATGATGCCTGTG
>Ga0123355_10002264_pt1 | contig 27149 bp, 10 predicted proteins | sample TergutEmb28metaG_3_FD_89872 | JGI IMG/M metagenome (GOLD analysis project Ga0123355, IMG submission 89872) | Embiratermes neotenicus P1 segment gut microbial communities from Petit-Saut dam, French Guiana - Emb289 P1 | ecosystem: Host-associated > Arthropoda: Insects > Digestive system > Gut ... | reverse complement strand
GTATTAACGGCCGAAACATGTTGAGTAATGAATGAATATTAAATAATAAAATAAGTGACATCAAGTTGGTTTTTTCTCTTTACGCAACTATAAAGATGATGCACGGTCCAATAAACATAAGATGAATTACGAATTTGAGAGTTTGTTCAAGGAAGGTGGATACCAAAATTTTAAGGTTCTAATCCTGAATTTTCCGGAGGGCAATGGGGAAAACAACACCTTATTTGGAATCGCAGGTCTGTGGCCGAGAATCGATTTCTGAGCCTCCATAATTACGAAACGAAGGAGCCAAATTATGTACATCTAAACACAGAAAGCTTCTTATTTAAAAAAAACTGTTAAACCCTTTAAAGCATACTGGTTATTATATGTTCTGTCAGGTTAAAAAATAAAGTTTCTGGATTTTTTTTTACATAACAGGTTAGCTTATTTACGTGTTCCGTAAGAAATGTAGAATGAACAGCGTTTACTTTCCTATGCAGCACTCATTGGCTGATATTTCTAATGGAAGCACATTGTGCTCAGTGTGTAGTACGGAGTGTAGGCTGTACCGAAATTATTACTTTCCTTTTTTATTCGGAGAATATTGTGGGTGGTGGGGAATTAGGTTAGGTTTCAGTGATGTATTCTTGTTTCCAAAATTATAGTGAAGTCAAAGATCGATTTTAAGAGTTGTGTGAACATAGTGTTGGTGAATAGTATTCAGTGCTAGAAATTTGTGTGAAGTTGATTGTTAAAAAGGAAGTACGATGGAGAAATTATGGTGAAGGAATTGTTAACTTAGGATAAAGTCCAGTGCTCAAGATTTGTGAACATATTGTTGACTAAGAGGAGGTTTCAGTTGCCTTGATTAAAAAAAAAACTACCCAAGGACTACGAGATTTTCGAGCAAAATGTTGTCTAAGGATCGGCATCAATATTCTCCTCTTTTGAGTAAAATTCTATTTAAGACTATGGTCTTTTGACGTAGTTTTGTGAGAAAAGTGGTGTCTAGGGATAGGGTGTGATAGTGTAGTTCTGTGAGCAAAGTGATGTTTAAGTATGGGGTCTAATAACATAATTTTTTGAGCAAAATGTTATAAGAGGATGGGATCTAATAATATAGTTTTGTGAGAAAAGTGCTGTCTAAGGATAGGGTCTAATAACAAATTTTTGTGAGGAAAATTCTGTCTAAGGATGGGGTCTAATAATATGTTTTTGCGAACAAAGTGATGTCTAAGGTTCGCGTCAAATAATATAGTTTGTGTGATGAAAGCGTTATCTTAAGATAGGGGACCGGTTTTTTCTCTTAATATTACAAGCCAAATCGTGCCTTTAAGTAAATGGGTTATAATGATAGCGAATGATATACCCATTTGTTTTCATGTAGTCAACAGAGCGAATTGCTATCTAAAGATCAGGCCCAGCAGGACAGTTTGTGAGGTATATGATAAGAATGATACAGTCCACTGTCAGAGGTTTGTGTAGAAATTTGCCGTTAAGGGAGGACTCCAGTACAGACGTTTTGTTGACACTGTGATGTCTCATGAAAGGGCACAGTGCCAGAGATTTTTAAAGGAAGTTATTGCTAAGCGTAGAGTCAACCGGAAGAGTTCTGTGAGCAAGGTAGTGGCTAAGTGATAGGATCCAGTGGCAGTAACATTTTAACAAAGTCAACATGTTTCGGTTTTAATAAAAGTATTTATATTTTTGACCAACTGAGGAAGGCCTATATTTGTAAGCAGTTATTTACGATTATGTGGTGTGCTCTGTTTTAAATACGCTTCTGTACAAGAGCCTGACCCTCTCAGGTTTGATGGGAGTAGTATTGTTAAGTGTTAGAGCATGTATACGCGAGGTCCCTGAGACCCAGAAGCGGCGAACAAGGTGCTAAGATTCGCTTCAGACCAGTAGGATCGGCAGATGCGGAATTATGAGCGATGGCCTTTAATGTGTGGACCAAAAATCGTCCTCAAAAGAGCCCTTTTATTCAGTTGCCTGCTTACTGTGCCCGTTGGGTTTGTACTTGTTCTACATTCTCTCCCACATCCTTGCGCCCCAAGGACTGCCTGCTTGCATAATCCAAACACCTCCTAATTTTAAACTAAAGATAAAAAGAAGCACGTTTCTCCGAAACTCCGGAAACACAGGCAGTTTCCTCGGTGTAAAAAAATAAATTTCTTACAAAAATAAATCACCGTGAAAACTTGAAATCATTATTTTGGTGAATTATTTAGAAATTTGTTTGGGGTTCCTTGGCTTAATATTTTACATATATTAACACAGAACGTCACAAAACTGACACGCATTTAGGCCTATTAGGAGCACGAATTTGAAATCCCAGTTTTGGGACTGTTGTAGCCCATGCTCTTCTCAGACCATTGTGATTGGCACTAAGCTAAATCGATTCTGAGGAAATGTTATGCCGTACAGCATTAGGCAATTACAGTGTTAATGCTTTGAAACAGTGCTTCAGTAATGTAGAGTTCTTGTATTAGATTGGAAATGTGATTATCAGTGATGCGTGACGTATTATGGTGCCACATTTATGATAAGATTTTCGCGGATCAAATAAAACGGCGCTGATGAAATTCGTTTTTATTATCACCGAAGTCTAACTACACAATGCTTGGGAGACAAATAATTTTCGTTCAGATCTGCTGAAACGTATCCTACGTATATTTGATAAGTCGACACGTTATATCGCCTTAGAATGCAGATAAACTACTGTAGGTTTTGACATCTTTTCTGGCGCTCATGACACCTTAAGACCCACGACATGAAAGATTATCTTTCATACTTCGGTCTACGTTCCACACCACCGCCACGCAATGCTGATTTTATCATAAATGTGACCATGACGACGGGAGGAGAGATGAATTATAATATCATATTATATTCGCTGCCTCTTCACAGAGGACGAAAAATATCGTCAACATCTAAACGAAAGATTCTTTTATGGGATAAGAGATTTTCATCCATGTGACGTATGGTGTCCATATTCAGTTCTCAAGCCATGATGAAATTTGGGGTAACTTTTAGAAGCAGCGAGTAGAGTCATTTTTTATTCACTTAAACAATCACTTTGATCTCAAACAGTCGTCAGTTACAATATGAATGTATGTCAGTCTATGTTTTCACTCGGATTACACATAGGCCAATCAAGACTGCTTAATTCACCGTACGGTTTTAAAATAACCGATTTTTCTTCGTCAGTCTTAAAATTTATTTACAGCAAACTAAAAGCACTAAGTTCAAAGGCAGTAACATTAAGAATATCACAAAATTAATAACGTGACAGGTGTCACATTTCGAGGGGTTGGGACTTGTTGCGTCTTGTGATTTATCGAGAAATGATCCAAATATATGTTGTAGATCTTAGTACCTTCTATGCATAAATTTCTGAAAGAGGTAAATTTTAGAAACAAAGTCTAAACAGAAGATGTCCCTTTGAAGAGCTAGATATACAGGGGGTACAGTATTAAAGTAAATCTTATCCAGTATAGTTTTAGGCTGTGTAACGAACGCTACAGCCTCATGAGAGTTTACAGTGGCTTGCTGTTTTGAACACAAAGATAAACTTCGGCTTTCACAACAAAAGGGAATATATTACCTGAACTACAATTGTCTACAATACAGCTCTGATAGCAGTGGTTACGCGATTTAAGGCGTGGGTCTGCGGCCGCTCGCTTGCTGGGAATGCGGGTTCAAATTCTGCCGGGGGCATTGATGTCTTCCTCTTGATGCTATTGTGTGTTTTCAGGTAAAGTTCTCAGCGTCGGGCTGATCATTCGCACAGAGGAGTTCTATCTAGCTTGGTATGCGTGTGTGTGCGTGTGTGTGTGTGTGTGTGTGTGATCGTGGAACCTCGACAAAGAGGGGTCCCTGGCCCACTTTGGGCTGTTGCACCATGAAAATAAAAGTAAAATAAATTACAAAATAAGTGGTGGTAAAAATTGACTCGTAAATTCCTGTTTGTTCTGGTTATGTCGGAATGTGAATGAAAATGTAATTTGCCCGATACGTTTGATTTAAATTCCATATTGTTAAATCGAATCGGGATCGTTTGGTGGTGTTGGAGATGTAAGGTGTACGCACCCTTTCTTTTGTGCGTTCTGTTAGTGTGTTTCATGAGAGAAAAGAAGAAGAAATGTCTAAGTCTTTTGTTGCTGACATTAAAGGCTAAATAAATGTAAATTTGCGTGAGTTCAGGCTTCCGCCGCAATGTAAATGCGATCTGCGCTCTTTTGGGTTTCTACGCTGCGTAAAATTCCAAAAAGAGCACATATCTAAATGTAAATTTAGTTTAGTAGAGTGTAAAGAAAGAATAATTATTTTTCCTGAGGTATATATGGAGTGTAAATTGCTGGAAAATTACATGAATTTCTGTAGTAAGTGTCTGTTCTGTTAGCGATACTTTATTTTCGTCTGCCATTTGGTATGTGTAAGCATTATAAGTTATTTTGCCTCGAAACTTTCTACTTTCTACTGCTGTGGTAGAAATGCCGTTGGTGGAATTTAAAAATTATATTATTATCTAATAGGTAAATACTATCTTTTCTTTACAGAGAGCAATCTGTTAATACTATTTGTGAACGTAATTGCTGTTTGTTGTGAGAATCACACGAAATACCTAAACACACTTCGCAGGAAACATCGAGAACTTTATATTGTTACGCCATGTGGTAAACGTATTCAAAGCTGTTCTGTGAAAGGCTAAAGAGTAAATGAAGTGAGGTGTGTAGAATGTCATAATGGAAGGAGGAAAGGAACACAAGGAGAACTGTATGCTGCAAAGCGTTTACAGAACATGTCTGACTCTTCTCCTTCTAGCTTAATAAATTTGCACTGATTTATTAAAAAGAAAATATCATTATCGTGTCTTTCGTGTTTCCTAAATAAATAAATGGACCTCGGTTAAGAGAAAATACATTCTTATGTGCAGGTCACGAGTTGTAATACTTCAATTAATACCACTGTACGTCTGACGGAAAGAAATTTTGATATTCGTATATCTTTTTATAAAAGTAAAACGCAATGTTAATAAGTCACTATTCTTAAAAGGAATGAGCTTTGTATTCGTGTTGTAAAAATACTATAAAATACTTATTGAAAGTTAGTTTCCAAAAAGAAAAGTCGGTCGTAAGATTCCCTCATTGGAGGGTATGAAAGAACAGAATGAGACGCTAAGAGCTTTATGGAGAGAAGAGGAAATACTGTAATGGTAGTGTGAGAGTAGTTGTATTGTCGTAGGATGGAGAGCCAAATGGGAGACCAGACCAGTGTAAACAGGTACTTATTTAAAGAATCTTTGCTCCGTAAGAACTTGGTGTTCTAAGAATAAAGGAAAAATCAATGTACATATTTCTTTTCTCATCATATTCTCATCATATGCATATTAAACTCTTTTTATTCTGATAGGTCAGTAGGTATTATACCTCAAAAAATTCGACTTCAGATCTTTGCTTTATACTATATAACACTGACGACGCATGCCGTCTGTCTGCTTATGTTTAGTATTGCTTATACTAATTAAAGAAGAGGTGAATTTCACCCTAGAACAGGTCATGTAGGCCCAGAGGGGGGCGGGAGAGGAATAGCTCTTTCTTTAACGCGGCGATGGATGGGGGTGGGTGGTCAACACTTCGCTCCGGCCCCAGGGCCTGTCTGGTGCCATAGGGAAAAGCTCCCCCCCCCTCCCCCCCCCGAGATTCGATTCTCGGACCGTCCAGGCCGTAGCGAGTCGCTGCGATCCTCACCTATACTACCTACCACAAAATTAAATAGCGCTGCAGCTTGATTCGATTCTTGAAATGGGTTTACGATCACTATGGTTCGATACCTAAAGCCGAGTTGCACACTCAACAGAGACCGTGAAAACATAATGGCAAAAATGTAGAAATCATTGTTAATACTGCTCAGGGGAATCATTTGTTGAGGAATTATTTCATCGAAAGATACGTGTTATCAAAAGACAAGGCAGAATTTATGTATTTTAATCACTAACATTTTATAGCGTCACATTCTGGCGTCATTTGTGAATGATGATTTAGAAAATATGTGTTACTAAACGGTAGTTTCTTAATTTAAGAATTTATGTCGGAATTTTGCTCGTTGCTGCCAAACAGGAGTGCCAACCACTCAACTGTGATTTTTGAAAAAGACGGAAAAATTCACCTAAAATCTTGTTAAGGTGGTTAGCATTCCTGTCTCGTACCTGGAAGATCACGAGATTAATTCTGACCCTATTCACCGACTTTCCTGGCTAATATGCAAGGGTGCTGATAAGTCCTTAGCCCGACCAGGAAGGAAACAGGCTAATGTTTCTGTCAGAATGGCGTGAATTTCCTTCGGCGCCTTGCCTTGCAGGAAAAGAAATTTAATGACAGCTCGCGTCTCGATTCTGTTGAAATCACGCGCGTCCCTGACATGCTTCCAAGCTTGTTTCCTTCCTGGTCGGGCTAAGGAATTATCAGCACCCAGGTATGTCATGATTTTGTTCCACCTAGTAGCACATTCGTTGGTAATACCTGTAAATATACCGCAAGTATTTAATTCGCAGCCTTTCAAATTCAATGTGTACCTACCATTCAGTTCTGCGTGACACACATATACGAAATAGTTTCGTTAAATAACGAAAAATCAGTAAAAAGTTCAATGTCGTAAACATACTCTAAGTTATGCGGCATTCGAGTCAACTGTAATATTTGAGCGGGGCCAGGCTTCTATTGTGTTACTTTACACAAAGCATTTCGTATACCCAGGCGTCCCATTTGACCTAATTTGCTGCTCGCTTTTAACCTAAACACTGAAAGTGTGGCTAGCCATGCGAAATCACAAGCGTAGACTCAGCGACTCAAAGGTTCTAACCATTGCCACAAGGCGTGCCGTAAATTTAATCCCTACTGACAGTTATATGAAGTAATATTTCTATTTATCCCATAAAACGCGAGTCCTGTGAACACGGCCACTTGTGACAGGATCACAACTGTAAGAAAATTAACCGTGGTAAAATCACGAACTTTCGCTTCGCCGTCAGCTTGACATTTTTTCATCCATCTAAGTTTTTGGAGACGTTCAAGACAAAAAGAGTGCAATGGGCTGGGAATGTGACTTAAAGTGTGGGGAGAAATGTGTGTAGAATTTTGGATGTGAAACCTCTATTACTTGTCCACTTGAAAGACTGAGACAGAGATAAGGAAATACATTAACTTTTTTTTGACGTTTTGCTGACCATGCATTTCAGTGTATTTATCACAGTAATTAACACCTAAAAGTGTGATGATACCAGAGGATGTGCAATGCAATTTTGACCTCCTGATGATAAGCACATGTGCTCGAAACATGTAGAGGCATGAAATGAACTTATTGTGAAACAAAAATTTTGTGCATCAAGTTGGTTAATTACTGAGATAAACATTAACTCTGACATTTAAAAGTATAAATATTATTCAGCGCCTCAGAAATTTCCTTAACATTAACATTTAAAATTATCACATGAGGTATGGCTACATTTTTCGACCGTGATGGTCATCCTGAGGACGTCCATATTACAGGAATGTAAGAGATTTACTGATTTGGGTACTGTGGTCCCGTCCGGGTCCTACACCTTGTCCGTTTATCTTTCTAGTTACCCTTCAATGTTTCTGAATCCATTTGTTCCAATCAAATAGCACTGTTCACATTGCGATGTTCTAAGTAATGATACCGTGTGGTCTGGTACGAAGCTATTAACGTCCCCTAGAAACCTACCATACTCCTTCAGAGTTGATGTTCCTTCGATATGAAGGAGCTACTACATAAAGCAGAGTTCTTTTTGAAAAAATGTCAGCCATATTTGTATGTAAAGTAAACGTTCAGTACCATTTCCACATATGTTAGTTACTATCCTCAACAAAATGTATCCGGCGTATGTGAACAGTTCTGTGTTATGTAACATACCATCAGAGCCTTGTATGAAGTTGCTCTATTCTTAATTAAAGAGCCACGTCATGAATACGTGTCTGGGAGTGGAACTGCAGCTCCATGCAGTCCTATCCTTGACGCTAAGTACAGATGCGAAGACAACTTCGTTTTCTTGATGCTTTACCGCCAAAAAATCTCTCCGTACGCACTGGATTGGAGGCTAGGTGGATTCCAGAGCCGGTCTGGATGAGTTGGAGAAGGAAAAATTTTCACCCTCCGTTGGGAATCGAAAGTCGAACCTGCAGACCTCTGTACTGACGCGCAATTTGTTAATCACCTTGTCTGCTGAGGGGAAGGAGTGAAGGTATAGACTTCCCTCCCTGTCCACTCATCCCCTCCAAGAATACCTTCACCCAATTACATTGCTCAGCGTGCAACACAGTTGCTGGAAAAATCGTTGTCTTTCTGCTGTCCTTCACGAGCGTTTCTGCAGTTGTCGTTTAGACGAGTGAGTGCTTGCGTGTGGTGGGATGCTTACAGCAATTAGACCGAGTCTGCGTATTTAGGTAAACGTTTAGATTTGTATTATAAACGCATTTATGATGTAATTGCTCTGAAATGCAACGTCTCTTATAGGTTAGCTTTTATTGCGTTACGTCATGTCACGATTTTTTAAGAAGGTAAAACGGAAAATAAAGCCATTGATTATTTTCTACTTTTGTTGTATTTCGGAATAATAACTCCCGAATCTTAGCGTTGAACCGGTCCCAATGGCCGTGTGGCCTAAGCCGTGGGTCTGCGGCCGCTCGCTTGCTGAGATTATACGTTCGAATCCCACCGGGAGCATGGATGTCTGTTGTGAGAGTTTTGTGTTGTCAGGTAGAGGTCTCTGCGACGACATGATCGCTCGTCCAGAGGAGTCCTAACGACTGTGGTGCCTTGTTACGTGTGATCTAGAAAACCTCACGAATGAGGAGGCCCTGGCCCACTGAGGGCTGTCACACCAAAAACAAAACAATCTTATTTTGAAAATACTCTGCAGTCTTTTCCCTTATGAGAGAGGCGTGTTATTAGTTAGAACGCAATCTTCTGTCAAATTGTGCTGCAGTTAACGTCTACACTAATGAAATTACGTTAAAATTTAGAGTTAACTCGTAATTGCGGAATTGAAACCCAGCCCTGTATTTGTGTGCGTACATATAACTGGTTTGTTTGTTTTGCTTGGGACAGACGCATATTGACTCACTGGTTCCGTTTGCTTCGTTTTTGTTGAAGAACCTCGAACACTCAATACCGGCGTACAAGCCCCGAGTAATTCGCATCTCGTGTGGAGCAGTGTTTAACGCGCGTCGTCTGGCTTGCCTTTACTAATTTCAAAATGGTATATTGTGATAGTGTAGAAAGTGAAACTACGTGTGATGGTATAATTTATACGTAAATGTGATTACTGAATATAACGCTGCTGGTGGCCGTATCTATCACATCGCTGTGTGAATTCCTGCAACAAAGTATGGTAAGTGCTTCAACATACAAAGTCATCTACAATATTTATACTAAAGTAAAATCATTGCCTCTTTTCTCGTCCTTCCCGTTTCACAAGTTTCTCTGCTTTCTACGCTTATATAAACTTCCCTTTTTCTTTGTTCTCTTGTTAACCCTTACTCACTGTTATCACTCCTTCCCTTTCTTAAACTCATTCTTTTATCACTTTCGTTTTTCAATTTTTTTTGCCTCCCCTATTTTTACAGTTTCTGTTGTTCCCTCTCCCCTCCATCCTTCAATACTGGGTAACTATTTATTTATTGTATTACATTGAAATATTCACACAAAAACATTAAATCACATTGGTCACTATTTGTAGGCCTAACCCCCGTTAATCTGTGCCTTTTGCCCAATCGGTGTATGTGTTTAATAGATTCTCAGAATAAATTCTATTTTTTAATATCTGGCCTTAACAGACAGACTGGCCTTTGACAAGACTATGTAGCGTTGGATATAAAGTACATGAGCGTGCGCAGTGTGCTGTATCAGGGTGGGCAACCAGGGAATTTTATTACTTAGTTTTTCACAAGGCGAACATTTATTGAATACCCAGTCATAAAGACAATATTTTTATTCACCAAATAAAGTAATGTGAGCAAAACTTAACTAACCCCTTTTTAAATTGACTACTAAACTCTGTTTAAAATACACCTATCTGTACAGCAAACTAAAAGCCACTTTTTTAAAATATGATGTTATCGGTAAGCACTTTTTAATTATAATATGTTATATATTATAATAGTTATAAAATGTAGAGCAATTTCGTGCTTCATGTACTTACAAAACTTAGAGAGAGAGAAAGAGAGAATATATATATATATATGTATATACACGTGTGTGTGTGTGTGTGTGTGTGTACTTTCTCCATGGAGCAGAGTCCTTCTTGAGAAGCTAACCGGTTCTCAGCTAGTCAAGAAATTCCCCGCATTTAATGGAAACCGAATGTTCATTATCGCATTTAGAAGGGCCCTTCACCTGTCCTTATCCTGAGCCAGATCGATCCAGTCCATTCCCTCACATCTCACCTCCTGAAGATCCATCTTAATATTATTCTCCCATCTACTCCCGGGTCTTCCAAGTGGTCTATTTCCCTCAGGTTTCACCACCAAAATCCTGTATACACCTCTCCTCCCCCATACGTGCTACATGCCCCGCCCATCTCATTCTCCTAGATTTGAGCACCCTAACAATATTAGATGTGGAGTACAGGGAATTACGCTCGTCATAATGTAATTTTCTTTACTCCCCTTGTACCTCGTCGCTCTTAGGTACAGTACAAATATTCTCCTCAACACCCTTAATGTGAGCAACCAAGTTTCACACCCACAACAAGCAAAATTACAGTTCATTTTTCTTGGTCAATACCAGTACCTTTAGTCTTATCCGTAAATCGGTCGAAGTTCTCTTATAGTAAGGCAAGCTTCGCAGCCCAGTGTCCTAGCCGAAACCCCATTATGCCAAAACATTTACTAAAAGTCGATGTTTCAAACCATAGTGCCAGTCTGCTCTATGGAGCCGAATAAAATATATTTATTGAACCAAGTTTTATAAGGTGTTACTCAAAAGATCAAAATTTGTGGACTTGGGTGTAGAAACGTTAGTGACACTGCGCCACAACATGATCATTGCTGTTTCCTCGCTCGCTGTGTTTAGCGCTGTTCCAATTGAGATAACACAGAGGAGATAATGTTCCACTATTTTAACTTAACGTAGCGCGCACAGGTTTTGCTCCGTAGAATGGGGCAGCGTCGAACGAAGGAAGAATTAAGTACATTTCGTGTTTTAGTTGGTATTGGACTAGTACAGCAAGTGAAGACCTACATTCCCTTATAGGGCACTGCATACTAACATGCGATGTACTAGTTTAGATGCTTATAGAAAAAGAAAAAAATGTGAAAACTGTCTTGTTTATTCCGTGACTGTTGGTGCATCCGTTCGAATGTAACAGCTTCACAGCTAGGAGTACATAACTCACTTAAATTAAACGCGGCATGGCAGAGCTGCGCTGAATTTTATCGGAAATTGTGATTGTAAATGTCTTATTCTTTTTATTTATCGACGTACTGAAGGACATCATGGAGCCTTATTATATCTCTTAGAATTTTGATGCGAACTTCACGGAACAAAATCCTTCTTGAAAAGCTAACAGGTTTTCAGCTAATCACAAAATTTCTCGCATTTTATGGAACCATAAGGTTCATTACCGCTCTCACGAGAGCCTACCACCAGTCCATGTCATGAACCAGATCAATTCAGTCCATGCCTTGTCCCAATTCTTTTAGATCCATTTTAATATTATCCTCCCATCTACGACTAGGTGTTCAAAGTTGTCTCTTTCCTTCAGATTTCCCCACCAAAACCCTATATTCACCCCTGCTCTCGCCCATATGTGCTACATGCCCCTCCCATCTTATTTTTGATTGAAACGTGTAATATTCGTCGTGTCGTAGTAAAAGTGCAGTGTGCAACGGTCTATAAATCTGTCATAATATTCGACAAATAGGCACAGACACATACGTCAGACTATACCACTAAATAAAATGACACAACTGGAACGAAATGTAGGCATATGTATTTCATATGGTTTTCTTTACGCCTATGGAAATTGGTCGTGGTTTGTGTTGACACCGCAGAGGATAATTAAATGTACATAGTATCGAATTGGTCGAGTGCTCAAATAATAATGAATTTATAAGAGTGTGAAACAAAGATGTTATATCCTAAATTAAAATAATTTCCTGGAATTTACCAGACGCTAATGAAATATAAACCACGAAGAACATCAGTCACGATATGCTGTTAGTCTTTCGATGCAAATGTTGGTAATATTACTGGTTTCTGGGTTATTACAACACTTAGAATCATCAAGTTTGTTCCCACGCTGCGAATGGACGTTTTGCCTCCATCTTCACGGTGTCTCCATTCCAGATTGAATGTTTCGGTGACTAGGAGCCACCAACCAGAAGAAAAAAGAAAACAGACTCGAGCCTTGTGCCGTTATCGTCACCCTTTAATCCATTTCTGGTTACAAACCATATGGTTGTGGTGACACGAATAGCTTAAACTTGTAAGGGGAGTTGTGCTTACGCAAACGGTTGTCTGTTCTTGACTGAGGGTGTTCACGTGACTGTACAAAGGGCTCTGCGGCAATTTGCAATATGCTCCTTGGGTGAGAAGAACGGTGGTTGTGTGCATGTTTGGGGTTTGAACCCAGGATGGCTCAGTCGCATAAGCTAAAGGCCTTTGTGAACTAGAAATTAAGGACCCAAATAAAATTCCTGCAACAAATTTTAATTATATCCTGATATTTCATGTACAACCGAGGAAAAGTCACAGAAAAAGCAGGATAGCCGAAAATCGCTAGGAACATCTCAGTATATGGATTTGGCCGTCATGTTACGGTAGCCTCGACTGGCGTGCAGATTTTCAGTTGTCTTCTCCTAAGGCCTCAGGTTAATTTGGTCAACCCTCGATCGGCCCAAGTGCATTCCAAGTTTCCTTCATAAGGAGTTCTCCATACCGAATACCTTTGTGTCGCTAACCTCAGTTATTACTCTGATGTAGTCGACGAAAAATGGGACCTTCACGTATTTGTAGTTTTGTTTACTGACTTACTAGACTCTTGTTAGCTGCAATTTAAAAAGACTTTAATTGGAACCCCAAGACACACAACTGTGCGGACCCAGCTGACTGTCTACTCAAAGGACTGTAGTGACCTGAACATTTGTATACGTCACGCGATCTTAACGGAAAGCACCGCGGTCCTCATTGAGCCCGTTATGACTACCCTACAGTCTCCTGAGGCATGTCTCCAGCTAAATGAAGAACAACGCCAGCTGGTGGCACGACCATGACGCCCGTGTCATCCGCATACAGAGCCAGCTCGACATGGCGAGAAGGGGTTGTTGATGTGTCATTTTCCAGCAAGCACAGGATGAAAGGGACGGAGAATTTTCGTCCAAACTGAGCCACTTAGACCAGCATGCTACGACGAGTCTGTGTAGCTGTGTGGAGAGATGACTGAATAGTGTCTGCACCCAGTATGTGGGAAGTTGAATAAAGGTAGTTACCTTATTGCGGAATCATTCATGCTGTGTGCGAACGTTAAATCTTCGTTAACGGGACGAAGCAGGCCGGAGGTTTTGTAGGCTGGAAGGTTTATCATCTTGATATTACTTTTGGTTAACACCCTGCTAATGAAGTTAAAAGTGTTCTGAATGAAGGGCAGGAAGGCCATTGTCGTGTGATTATCTCGCGGTAGTCTGACCTTCAGCTTAGACGGGTTTGGACTGCTCCATCTGTAACTGTTTTTGACCATATTGAGTTCAGTCCGGAGACTTTCCCACAAACAGGTAACTTTGTCTCATTGTGTTCAGTTGGATAGAATGGAATGCTTGCTTGTTGAATGAAGCCGCGATCGTGCGTTCAAATAAAATTTGAGGTGTTGAATTGTTGTATGTTTTGTCACCCGAAGAACAATCTAATTTGTAAATATCAGATGGTCTGAAAAGGCAGGTGGCTTTCAGTCTCAATCGCCAGTGAACTGTATAACCTAAAGTAGACTCTTTAAGAGTTCTTTCCTTCTTTGAACTGTTAAAATAGTCTCTCTTATTTGCTATTTAGTCCCGGAATTTTTCGACGACATTGCATATAACTTCATTCATTACGGCGCTTCCATTACATATACTTAGTTATTACCACATGTACCTGTCATTTGTGCTAGATGTGTACCTAAAATATTTAAAATTTCAGTTTTTGTAGGGGCCCGTTTCGAGTAAAATAAATTTCTATCTCCCACCAAAGGAGCGATTGTGGACCAAATTTATAATTTTCTATAATGACATGTATTTATGGTTTATTCCTGATTTTTACGCTGCTTTGTCTCATTTTTAAACTACGACTTTCGGAAACTTGTTTTCTTTTCTTCCAGTCAGAGGATTTAGCAAGAAATGCTACACTGTTGGGACTATTGGCATGAGTAGGTCCAGACCAGCTTTGCCAATAGGCTTAATGTAATAGAATTCTTTGGACACTTATGATCTTTAAGATGGAGACAGAAACGGTTTGAGAAATGTTGTTTGAGAAAACCGGGATGGTAGAAAATTTTCACTGTATCTGTCATTTCACAAACGGTCAATCCCACAAGGGAATTTAATTCGTCATAGGCGTTTTCGAATATACTCGTATTATGGTGTTCTGGAAAATTACGTAGTGTAATCTTGTAGACAAGTAACAGAACGTGTCTGGGAGAGGCATTGCCTCTGTCTTCGTGAGTAAAGAAGTGGCACGCAGTTGCAGCAGTATCTTTGTCCGGAACTCGTATGTCTACGAGCCTATGCGACTTCTTTCCTAGAAGACCGTCATCTTACCTTGGACTTACCTCACATGTCTTAATGTTTAGGATTTGAATGCTTCATTATGCAGACGATCCAGTATGCTCTGTAATGTATTAGTGGCACTCCAACCGCTTCAAGGGAAGACAACTGTATGTAAGCTTCAAGCAGGCCTATGTTACACAGGCCTTAGATGTGTGATAGTCTAAACTTCACCGTGCAAGAGGAAATCTTATTGACACTCCATTACCTACTGAGCGACCGAATTCTGACGCACACTAAAGTTGTGTTCGTCAAGGTAACTGTGCTACAGAGTAATTACACACAAACACTTGTTCGAGCTCAAGGAGTCCCTGAGGCGCATTAATAACAGTCATAATAACTGTGAAAGTTAGGGTAGAGTCGAGGCTTCAGACCTATATTCTGGGGAGGCTGCACTGTTTCAATCTAGACAGGTTTTCATGGTGTAACGAATACACATACCTCATGATTTTCCTTAGTTCATCAAAAATTAAACCCAGAAAACGAAAGGACCGTTTTTATCAAACTGAGAGAAGTCATTTCCAAGAAAATATTAGTCCTGTATTCATTTTCACCGATAATTTGGATGTCATGTTTTACATAACTGAATCGTGCTTGTATTTTCTTCTCGGTAATTGAATTACGCAAATGTTTAGAGAATGCCAGCGAATATATTCCCACAGTGGAGGTTACAGGCACATAACATCTAATAATAGTAAAGGATTATGTCAGGGGATAAATATATTCAACCAAAGAATACTGTAATCTATTTATTCTCATCGGAGAATGCTGGCAAAATGTTCGTCAGATATTTCGTAGCAATGAAGAGAGAGAAACTTTCACTTCGCAAAGGTGTAGGTGTATATGACGTTATAAGCTAAATTAATTGAAGGGAATTTTCCCACGGCAGATTTACTTGATATAATAGGCAAAATAATATTAGGGTTGCAATATAATATATACTCTTTTATTCAATTTACTTGCCTGACGATTATTTCCGCAGTCCTGAGAGTGCACCACTGGACTCTGTCTTGGCACATGTCTATCCATTCAATATCCAGACAGCCGGTAATATTGAAAAACAGCTTAAAGCCTTTCTTCCAAATATTACTAATTTTTCCAACTTATTTCTTCTTTTCGGTTTCGATTGAAGTTTCATTCACAGTTCCCGGCTCTGCTGTGAATGCTACTTTCCCCTTAAATTACATTCCCATCGATTTTATCACTCCATTATTGTCTGATAAGAAATACAGTTACATTGCTTCTGGTTACGCCTTTTGTTGACGGAAGTACAGACACGACCATTTGTATACGGCTTATTTTCATGCATTCATGCAGAAAATGTCAAACAATTTAATCCGTAAGCTATCAGATATGATTGGGAAGCATGGATCTTTGACCTGAGTAGTAGGAAAAACTTCATGATTTCACAGGAGAGCATGACGTCAATACTTTCAGACCTCTTAGACGCGATAATTGAGTTTCAAGTGTGCTATCGTCAGGTAGAAGTGAACAGTCCTGGTGTAAATTCAAATTAACTCTGTGGTCCACAGTACTTCGTGATAGGCCCACAAGGACCTACCTCACTAGTCAAGAAATTTTCCTCCTTTTCTACAACTAGCACAACCTGAGATTGGTCTTTTTCTTGAGACGGATACATTACACAAACATATTCATCCAATTTGAGATCCATTTTAATATCCTCCCATCTACGCCTAGGTAGTCAAAGCGGACTCTTTCCTGCAGATTTTCCCACAAAAACACTGTTAGCACTTCTGCTGTCTCCCATACGAGCCACAAGCCCCACCGATCTCCTTTTCCTCCATTTTATCAACCTATTCTTTGGGGGAAAGCATAAATTTTGCAGTTATCTTCAACCGTCACGTCCTCGCTTTTATGAAAAATATATTCCTAAGTATTACGTACTCGAATGCCCTTAGATTTTATTCTTCCCCAATGTAAGAGAAGTTTACACCCGTATAAAACAACAAAACAATTATAAGTTTGGAAGTTATTATAGGCGTGTTTTGGATAAAATTCGGAAAAACAAAACACTGCAGGCATAATAGTAGGGGATACAATCCAAATATGTTTGCTCTTAATTCTTTTTGTCAGAACTTTTATTTGTCAGTCTCATCTGATTCTTGAAAGTTAGCACATTTTCAAATGATTTATTGCCTACTAGTTAAACAGAAAAATTTGGAATCGATGTAAAGAAAGAGATAAATATTAAATAAGAATAATGTTGTTGTCTTATCATACGAAGTAATGTCTTTTTCTCTTTTGCAAGATACTTCATATATCTTATGTTTATTGGACCGTACATTATTGTGATAGTTGAAGAATAAAAGACCAACTTGATGTCACTTGCTATTGTGTTTCACTTCTTATGTGCTCGACATATTTCGGACATTAATATACACGTATCCATCATCAGGAGCTTAAGACTATTCTGTTGAATTGCCACATTTGTTTTATTGTTCTTGGTTCGATGTGTGCTTCAGCCTGCAACACGGATACCACTCCAACCCAACCACACCGAAACTCCAACACACATGGAACCAAGAACAACACGACCAATGTGGTAATTCAACAGAATAGTCGCAAGCTCCTGATGATGGATATATTAATGTCCGAAACATGTAGAGCTCATAAAAAGTGAAATAAAATTGCAAGTGGCATCAAGTTGGTCTTTTATTCTTCAACTATACTTCATACATTTTTCGAAAAGTGGCACAAAACTTCCTCGAAGCCCGTCAAAAGAAATGCATTTAACTGGGAGTTTATTTTTGTCGTAATGTCCTCAGATCCAGAAGTCTTCCTCCGATGGCTGTTTTCACTTTAAAGAGACCTGTAGGTGGGAGATCCTTTGATTAAAGTGGGTGTCTGGTATCCAGCACGCAGCGATTCGCCAAGAGACGCTTCACAACCGTGGCAAATTCGCAGAGGCGTCTTCGTGTAGGAGGGACCAACTTCCTTTCTCTCAAAATTCAGGCATCACTCTCACAATCTGTTTCAATAAAGTTTAACATACCTGTAGGTAGAATTTGCTGTGCATTGTGGAACACACTTTGCGCAGATATTCCTCACTCCGCAATTCTGAAGAAGAATCCACTCCGGTTTAACCAGCACGTAACCTTGCTTCAACGTCATTCGACGGCCTCTGATAAACTGTTCTCTGGTTTTGCATTTGTTTTCGGATTTCGAAAAGTTGGTTACGGTCCTCTCTAAGAACCGACTTCAAGGTCCTCATATCCCGGATAGAACTTAATTTCAATAAATTTTCAAATATTTTTTTGTATTTTTGTAGCTCTTTTCCGCGTTTGAAACAAAACTTTATGTTCCTTCATTGCTCCTTGAAAAAGAAGTACGTGTGGAACTCCTATAGACGACATGAGCTGGAACGTTCATTTGCCTACACCTTGCAGCCATAATACGGATTCATGCTGTCTACAACTCATCTGTGCCACAAAAAATACTTGCGCGAGAAAATCAGTCCTGGAACTTTGTTGTATGACGTACACTTGATGTGCTTATAATCTTACTCTATGGGCCGAGATAGCTTAGTCCGTATAGCGACTCGCTACGAGGTTCATTGTCCCGGAATAGAACCCGATGGATTATTTTCCACACCCGTCCAGACTGGCAATGTGGCCCACCCAGCCTCCTGTACAATGGGTACCGGGTCTCTTTCCCGGTGGTAAAGCGGCCGGGACGTGACTTTGACCAACCACTCTTTTAGCTAGTAGGTTAAAGACAGAATAGAGCTATAGCTGTGCTCCCCATCTGGGACTTCATGGTCTATTCTAGGACGAACTTTGTATTAACCTACACTGTTTCACCAGACGATGGTATATAATTTTTGTTCTCTGTATTTACGTCCAGTTCAACCTAGTTTTTATAAGATCTTTTATCGCCCAATAAATTATCTTCAGCCAGGTCCAAAAACTGATATTTACCATTCAGCTTCAATTTTTCTTGGTTTCCTTTGGTGCTCCTCATGCAAACTCTAAAGAAAAGTTGAGAGGTGGCGGCTACAAGGCATATTTTCTCAGATCATCTTGAATAGAAAGTTATCAAATGCCTAACTCTTGGTATTCTATTATCTTTATTTTGAATTCATTTTAGTAAAACTAACCAGATTCATAGTTGAAATATACCAGACTCAGTGACAGCATTATACAAAATGTCACTTGTTGACTAAATTCTGGGTTTTATTGTAGAATTCAAATTGTTTATGAACTCCAACATTTCTCCAAATTTTTCGCATTCGGAGTGCATGTTGAGTGTTGGACTCAGACAAAAATCCTCACTGACGGACCCCAGTAAACTATTTTACGTGTGGAGTTAACTTTAAGACAAAGATGGATGAGAGATTGCATGTGGTTTTTGCCAACAGTGTTATATACCTCGATAATTATTACAAGCAATTTTATTCCTCTAATTTAAATATGTATAACAACACACTCTTTCCATTGTTGAGGCCTTCTACGTCATTTCCACCTTTTCTACGGTACGAAGTGACCTACGAGAGTCTGTATGTCATTAATACAGTGTTCTTTTTCCTTGGGGAGAAAGATACACGTTTCGTGTTAGATTAAACCGTGTGAATACCTACCTACACTTCACCCCATTTAACCCCACTACTTATTATAATATGTTAAGCTGTTTATAGCAGTTCTTCTCGCCGTCGTCCGTTTAAAGGATACTGCACTTTTATGCGGCTTAAACACATTTTAACGTTTTTGAGCGTAATGATCTGTTTAAGGTAATGGCGGAATATGACGACACAACTGCTTAATTAACCCTATTTCTGTTACTTTTCTGTATTATATACAATAATCACCCTTCTTAAATTGTGTCCTTTTTAACCGAAATTTAGTTCAAGATAGCTGAAGAATAAGAGACCAACTTGATGTCACAATTTATTAAGTTTTATTTCACTTATTCTATGCTAAACAGGTTTCGGACATTAATACATCCATCATCAGGAGCCTGCGACGTTTTTATTTTATCACCACATTGGTTGTGTGTTCTTGTTTCGATGTGTGTTGGCGTTTCGGTGTGGCTGGTTGGGGTGGTATCCGTGTAGCAGGCTGAAACTTCAGCCTGCCACACGGATACCACCCCAACCCAGCCACACCGAAACGCCAAAACACATCGAAACAAGAACACACAACCAATGTCGTGATACAATAAAAACGTCGCAGGCTCCTGATGATGGATGTATTAAAGTCCGAAACATGTTGAGCATAGAATAAAACTTAATAAATTGTGACATCAAGTTGGTCTCTTATTCTTCAACTATCACAATGGTGCACGGTCCAATGTACATAAGATATTTAGTTCGTCTAAACGAAAAGAATATTGGTTTCTTGTATCGTAACTGAGCCTTTGGAGAAATTACTAGATAAATGCATTTACATAGTTTTTCCTTGCAACAGATACTTGTGTGTTTGGTTTATCCGTCCTGTCATCAATTTAATCAATTTTATTAAAGTTTCAAATATAGTTTTCTTACGTAGCCTCACTTTTCCTCTCACGTTTGGTATGTACCCAGGCATGCTACTTATATACGAATTCTCATATGATTCAGACTCTTCCTTTCATCCCTCACGACAGCACGGCAGCATTATCGCAGAGAAAGCCTGGATCTGTCGCGACATCGCGTGACAGGATGGTGTTGAGATAAGGGATAAAATATACGCTGTGTTTCACTGATATTTGTATTGCTGCTGTGTTTCCAATTCACATGCAGGTTGTGAGGCGGCTGGGGAAGCCTTTCTCAGTTGGCAAGAATGGTCAGCCGAAGGGATATTTACTTTTTTGTCTTGTTTCCTAAGTTTTGTTTCCAAATTTTGTGCAGTTGTAACGATTAACCGGATTCATTTGACAGGATTTCAAAATTGAGCGTGTCACTTTGGAACACCTGTCTATTTAAAGGGGCGGATTCGATTTTTCACCTGCTCTAATCATTTGTTCCATTAATAAGAAAAGTTGAATGATTAGCTATCACGAAGCCTCTACACCACGGTGCGATAAGGCGACCAATCAGAGAGTTCTGTCTCTGTCATCCAAACGGATTTTGCTAAAACTTCCTTCTACTCGAAGCTCCTGGTGAACATTTGATTTTAGTGAATTTCATATACAAATCACAGAGGGTCTGGCTCGCTGAAGTCTGGGGTCATACGCATCTAAACTGGTAATGGTGGAACACATAGAAATCGTTGCTGTTACCGAGTCGCTTGTTTCCAAATGAACCGAAAGAACGGTGGAGAAACATCACAATTCATGTTTGTTGTAAACATTACTCCAAATTTGTGACACGTAACTTTGCATTAAAAGTGGAAGAGATTGGTGATGAATACTTAGTTGAAAATAATTGTAAAATAATAGTTAATACTGGGTAAAATTACTATTGGCGTCATTAAGTAGGCAGGCGGACAGGGAGTGTAGAGTGAACTTGTTTGAAATGATTGAATTTAATTAAAACGAGTGAGTGAGTGAGTGTAGCTATTTATAAAAATAAACCATCCACTGTTTAAAGAACATGTCGCCTATCCTTAACATTTTCCTGTACCGAAGATAATTAAACCAGGGTAGAACTAATGAAGGCAAGGAAACTAGCTGGCACTTTTTAAAATTCACATCCTCCAATTATACCAATGATATTTCGTGAAGAGTTGAAACTATGACCTATTTGTTACCATTGTCCTGTCACGGTGTACCGCTTAGGTCCAAATATTTTCTTTGACAATCTGTTTTCTCAACACATTAAAAAACTATACTCACTGAGTGCATTAATGCAGATGCATCTCGGGAAACGAACAACCATAATTTGCCTTGGTTTTTATACACAGACTGTTTACTGTGCGGTACGAACTGGATCTTTCAATGTACTTCAGGTTAATGTTCTTCTTTACATGGCTAATCTCTGTCACCTAACTGTTACACTTTATTGTCCTGCTCAAAATTTTGCGTAGTTTCATTACGCCCTACAAAACTTTGAGAGTGAAGCACTCTGTCATTGTCATCGATGTGCACAACTTATCTTAATTATTTGGCTGACGTTAAACTTGACATGGAGACCAGAATAAATAAATTCTGCGGCAGGTATAAATTATTCAAGTTTTGATGATGATGAGTTAGTTGAATTTGCCCCGACACTCTCCCCTACCCCATCCCGCCCCACCACACCCCATCCTACCTGAAAAACACTCTGCTGATTAGCTTTTCTTGCTGGCTGGTTCTATTTGGTGGATACTAGCATCAATTCTAATTAAAGTCTCTAGAAAAGATCGCCGTACTTGCTTTATTTATACGACGGGATTCTGCTGGACCGTAAGGCCAGATTATGTTCAGATGGAGTTACTTATCGTTCATGTTTAGTTGCTGCTTGAGAGAGACAAGTGGACACACAGGCAGATAGAAGCAGTACAGCATGGTCGGATGAATGGATTCACTAGCGAATGGTCAGGCCGACACTTGGCTAGATGGATAGATGATTAGTTGGATATATGGAATGATAGGTGAATATATGGATGGTCATGGGCCGATGGATGTGTGGGTTTTTGGGTTAATAGATGGATGCTTATTTTGACAAGTGGATTTTTGGTTGCGGGGATTTATGGGTGAAAGTATAATTGTAGTAATTAATTTTTGATTGAGTAGGATGGGTGGATAAATCGAACGTTGGATGGATGGATTTAAGGATGAATGAACAAATAGATTTTAGGATGAATATGTCATTGGTTTAGTGAAAATATTGGTAAATGGGTGTATGCCTGTTTAGGCAGATGGATTAATTACATGAAATTAGATGGATTGACTAATGGGTGGATAGATGGATGGGTGGATATTATGTGAATCATCCTTTTATTTATTCATGTACTCATTGATTCATAATGGACTGTTTTTGTGTTTGTTTGATTAAAATTCCGATAAGTATTGGGACAGCAGTAAAAGGGACAAGGACGAATGCATTGCTTCTTAACTTAAGAAATAGACTTTCCGGAAGAATGTTTGACATGACGCTTTCGTCGAGACGAACTTCACTTTGAAGTTTTACTTTAAAGGTTTTGCTTCGACGCGACTTAGATGTCGCCTTTCTGTGTCTGTAAACTTGTTAAAAGAGAGTTTCTCACCCTTTGTGTTTTAACCGCTAACATTACATTCTTGCAACAAGAACTCACATCAGTCTTGGCTAAGAGGTCTATATACTAGCGAGACCTGACTGAATACATAAATCGGAACATCAGAGGTTTGGTTACAGTTTACTGGTGAAATCTAAGTAAGAGTTCTGGGGCTACTTTCGAAGATTGAAGACCTCTGGAATATGACAACATGTTGACTGGTTAATCGATGTTTTACAGAAGCTTGCTCTCTACATCATCAGGGTCACTGCAGTCCAAGAATACTTCTCTTGGGCAGTATCGACAGAACCTCATTTCCCGTTAGCCGTCAGTCTTAATCAGCAACTGTCTGAGGAGCTAAATTCCCGTCATCCTACGTTCTTCTGTTCTGAGACATTAGAAAATGTGAACTAATACATAGCTCGATGAATTGCAGTTATTCTTGAGAAAACATTGATCGCCCAAGGAATTTCCGAACATTTGCGAGACCCGAATACGTACAAGTACATGTGTCCGCAAGAGACAAACATTGTTATCTGTCCCACGTCAGATAAACTTCGTAAACAATGTTCCACACATACACGCAGCTTTTGGAATTGTTTTAATATTACATCCCATTGTACATCTATTTCTTAGCAGAGGTCTCGTCTCATCACATCTCTCGACGACATTTCTTTACATATTTCTGATGTCTCCGTTGTTTGCTGCCTCATCTCACCTGATTTCATTATCTTAAAATACTGGATAAATGCTGCAAGCATTAAAGCTGCTCTATACACGGTTTATCTTCGGTAACTTGCTGAATTTCTGTGGCGAGGAATTACTAGTGCTTCGCTCGACTCTGGCGATGGAAGATCACCAATTCTGGCTTGCCAACGACAACTTATTAGATGTGATCATGACTGACGGCGCACCATAATTATAACTTATACTTCACTAGCTGTAGAAAACTAATTTTAATTTAGTCGAAGAAGTTGATGCTAATTCGGTAAAATGACTATGTAAGGTGGTAAACTTTCAATTCTCAGAAAATACAGGAATTTTAATTTTCCATATCATATTACCATAGTCAGTACTGCTTGAAGTACGGTACAAATTTTAACATTAAATACAATTTTAACTGCCTGTATTTGTTATATTATATATTATATATCTGCATAACTTCTGCAGCTATATAGTTAAAGAATTTGAAATTTTCAAACACAACCTAAAGTACACATTTTCATCATGCTTGGAATAAGTAAAATTTTAATGCACTTGACATGCGTGATTTCGGGCTTCCGCCGCGAAGTAGATGAGAACTGCACTCTTCTGGGTTATAACGCAGCGAGTAGTGGTAATTCCTTACCGACGTTTCGAGACAACCTATCGGTCCCAACTTCAAGGGAGACCGATAGTTTGTCTCGAACTATTGGTAAGGAATTACCACTACTCTCTGCGTTATAGTCCATAAGAACGGAGTATTCACACTTGATATTGTTGATCTGATAGGACTTAATGTCTACGTGGAATTGTATCTTCCATCAGAGGTTCATAACACATTAGGCTTGACCTCCACGCTCTCTATACACCCTCTTAGAGTGGTGCTTTGACACGAAAATTTAATTTCTCTACACAGATAAATGAAAGAATATGTTGCATGTTCGCTGTTTGAATTTTGTTGCGTTTAAAAATCAGTTTCCTAGGTCAGATGAATCTCGAAATTTGGTGTTCTTAAAACGTTGTTGCTGAATAATGAAGTCCGCATTACAAAGATTGACTTTTGACGGAATTTAGTAAAATAGTCTCATTGTATTCTGAGAATTACAATAAACAGCAGAATCCCTTTGATGTCAAGCAGGTCGCACGGACAATAATTGCTATGCTTTAAACGGCTAATTAAAACAGCGACCCTGGATTTGCAACACGGTGTTAACAGAAACTCATACACCCGAAATATCGGGATTAAATTCGTCGGTATGTAATTGTGGCGGTGATAGGAGTGTCTCCACACTCGGCAGCAGCTTCAATTTACAGGATTGCGTTATGTCCTACAATTGTTCGTGCACAGTAGAATATCCAAGGTTTTTAGACTAGCAAGTTCATAATTGTGTCTGCTTGTGAGAGTGATGATTTTAGTTGGAAATAACTGCGTGCCTCTTAAGAAAAATATAGATGAAAATTGTTCAAAGCGGATTTACTGATGTAATCCCAATGCAGATACTCAAAGAGGAGATTAGACTTGACGACTTCTAACATAAGTGGTACACCAGAACATCACATGGCTGTAATATATTATTTCAATATAGAAGTGAATATTTTAACTTTTAACTCATTTTCGACCAATATATAAGACGCAGTGCTCTCTCAGTACTGTAATATGTAGATTTAAGTCCTCTTCAAATAATAGTATTTTATAAATAAAGTGTTTAATTTTTTGTGAATAAAAATCCAACAGATGCAACAGTATGCAGATATTTATTTACTGCAAAACTACTCTACATGTTTCGGGTGTCACAGCACCCATCATCATGAGTATTAAAAATTGTACCCCCAGCCTCCGGTACAGGTCATACTACTTGTACCGCTACTCCCCTCCAAAGTGCACTAAATATATAACTGCATACTGTTGCATCTGTTGGATTTTTATTCACATTGAATTATGATGCACGGAACTACGAGCTTAACATGTTTATTTTTTCTTATATTTTAAGACTCCTCTGCTGATGGCATTCTAAAAAAGGCGAAACGTGTAACATGTTTTGAACAGCAAAAGAAAAAGGTTTATTGTCATCTTTATTTCATCGTTCAGAATGGTCTTAATCGCGTTTGCACAAATGCATTTTACAGGAATGCCTCTATGAACCGATGTGCAGGACTATGTTTGATGCGCTGCGGCCCGGTGGTCAGAACTCTGTGGTATTACTAAGGTCACAGACTCAATTGACCTGGAGTGTGGCTATCGTGATTGAGCCTCTCGTGGTTTTACTTAGCACCACTTAGTTCGTGAACTTACGCTACGACCGCATCTTTGCGTGTCGTCTGTACCTCGTTCATTAAATGGTCCTATAAACTGACGCTATTATTCGGATCTCGGGATGTAGCTAATCTCTTCGTCCATCCAGGACTTCCTGACCGCAGTCGGTATCCCAGTTTATATTGTGTTATTCTGTTTGTCTTCATGCTTTATTCTGTTGTAGCTGGTTATCGTGCTTACCTCAGGTAAACATTTTATAAGGTCAATTACCTTATCTATTTATTTGCACCTACAGAAGTGGCATCCTTTTGTTCTTTAGCCACAAGTTCGTACAATAAATCCAACCACCATTTCAATAGACACAGCTGTGGATATATTAAATTATAACTCTTGCTGCAACTCAGTACTCTATAATCCACCATGGCATAAACAACAACAAGGCAACATGTGGTGTTCTCTTGGAATGGAGATGACAAAGTGACAGAAATTTTTGTCGACAATAGAAGATAAAATTCGGAGTTTTAAAACGTCTCCTAACTTATTTCTATTTTAAACATTTTAGCTGTTTTAATTGGCAGTATTGTGTTCAACTATACGCACATTCCTTCGACAGAATTTGTTTTACTTTCATACTTCTGTAAATACCTTTCTGATTATTCCCTTTTGGAAGTCCAAATGTGTAGGAGGGACATAAGTGACAAGTGATTACCTGTTATTAATTTTTAAATTTTCTGGGTTAAATGCTGTGTGATCAGTATCTTGCACGGAATATATATTACATAAAATATTCTTACTAGGTGTTTCGACCCTTTGCGTTTATGTTCAGCCGTGTTAAATTGTCGCATTTTAAAAGTACGCACGCATACGCACTGCCATGATAACTTGGAATTCCAGGTTGTTAAAATCGTGTATTTAGATTTAGTGATATGAACGTTGTAAAGTTTAAATTATGTTGAAGAATAAAAGACCAACTTGATGTCACTTGCTATTTTATTTCACTTCTTATGTGCTCAACATGTTTCGGACATTAATATATCCATCATCGGGAGCTTGCGACTGTTCTGTTGAATTACCACATTGGTCGCATTGTTCTTGGTTCGATGTGTGCTTCAGCCTGCAACACGGATACCACTCCAAACCAACCACACCGAAACTCCTACACACATCGAACCAAGAACAATACGACAAATGTGGTAATTCAACAGAATAGTCGCAAGCTCCTGATGATGGATATATTAATGTCCGAAACATGTTGAGCACATAAGAAGTGAAATAAAATAG
>Ga0123355_10002263_pt1 | contig 27154 bp, 19 predicted proteins | sample TergutEmb28metaG_3_FD_89872 | JGI IMG/M metagenome (GOLD analysis project Ga0123355, IMG submission 89872) | Embiratermes neotenicus P1 segment gut microbial communities from Petit-Saut dam, French Guiana - Emb289 P1 | ecosystem: Host-associated > Arthropoda: Insects > Digestive system > Gut ... | reverse complement strand
GTAGGTGGAAGGGGGGGTCCCAGGAAAAACACCTTCGGGGGGGGGGGGGTTATCTGCAAGGCCTAAACCCCCCCCCCCCCCCTCCCTCAAAATCAAAATTGAAATTTAAAAAGAAACACAGATTTTGTAGACACGATGGGAACAAACATTTGACACACTTTTCAGCCCAAATCAGCTGGTGTCTAGCACACTGGAATTCTGAAAAACAGAATAAGGGTAGGAAGTCTCAGTTGAGCTTAAAAAACAAGATTACACTTTGTGATTTGAATAAACTGTATCATTTGTGTATGTGTGTGTATATATACACACATATGCAGTTACAAACAGTGTTGTTTTTCCAACATTTATGACATGGTTTTTATAACATATGAGTAGCTTATAGAATGAAAAAGAAAAAATTTATATAGCCTCAGGTTCAGTGCCCTCCCCCCACCTTCCCCCAAACCAAAAATTCTGGGTACACACCTGGCTTTCAGAGCCAGTCAGGACACACTGGAGAAAAATTCAGTGTCTGACACTATTGGGAATGGTGCAGACCCTAGTCCTAGTCTATTCACTACACTGAACTGATTGAGCTTCATGTTCATTACAGTATTGCCATTATTTAGGAGATGTGTAAATTGGGGGGAACCTGGAGGGGATTAACCTGCTGGGACTTTTTGAGAGAAAAGGAAAGTATATCTGGGTTCCTTTTTTGGATTCAGAGGACATAAAGATTTTAAATCTGGGGGCCATCTGGAACTTTGGTAAAGGGACAGGGCTCTCCTGAACTGGTATCAGATTATGGTGCACAAAGGGCTGGTCTATAAGGCCTAGGTGCATCGGGACCGTAAGGGTTCGAATCCAATGGTAATCATTCAATCAATCAAAGTGGATAGTCACTTTCTCTTGAAGAATGAGGCAGTAATGTTATAACTTTCAAACAGGATAAACACTAAAATATATTGCTTTCTGCCTGGTAGTATACAGTTTATACTGTAACTGGACAGTGAATGTGGTCTTGCAGGCTTCCATCTGCCTGTCCTCTCGAGTTTGACCTTCCAGGCGGTCATCCAAGAGGTTCTGTCTGATTCACACTTGCCATGCCATGCTCCGACCATGCTTTTCTTCTCAAGGCCATGACACAGCACGTCCATCGAGAGACAGCCTGTGGTCTACCTGCCCCTATCCGGCTTCTTCCAGCTACCACGTGGAGTTCCACAAAGGTTGTTATCAGAAGCATACCAATCTCAGATGCAGGTGGCCAGTGTGAAAACAAACAACGTTTGTCATGGACGAGGAAAAGAGTGGTAGCAGCACACTACAAAAAAGACGATCTGTTAAACTGATGGACTAGCAGTTCGGATATTTCCGGCTACTGTGCAGACTTTCACAAAGGACACAGCGCTATCGGAGCATGGCAGGGGAATGGCATGGGCACGGCATGCTATATGTGAATCGGCCTTAAAACACTGAATTTTAACTTGCCTCTGATGCAGCTGATTGCTGCAGAGTATTAGTGCATATATTTCTTGTAAAAGCTTTAAATTTTATGTTGTGTTGAACTACAGTATGTACTTGCAGATTAGGAATGTTATTTGCTGCTGGTTAGTGTTATGAATAATGTAATAATGAAACACTTGCCTGTGTATGTACAGGGTGCAGGGGACTCTGACAGTCTGTATGGAGGCTATGCAGGTTATGGAGGTGCCTACAGTGGCTACTCACCTCCCACAGCTCTGCCTTCTCCCCCCATGGCTGTACCTGCATCTCAGCAGCAACAGCAACAACAGCAGCAGCAACAACAGCAACAACAGCAGCAGCAGCAGCAACAACAGATGACCAATATGGCCAAGAAGACACCTCTTCTCAGCTCCATGATGACAGAGAGGGGCAATGCACCTCCACAGCAAGGCATGATGGGGTCAGCAATGGGTCCAGTTGGAGGACAAATGCCACCACCACATCTTGCACCACAGGTGAACCAAGGCAACTATATGCAGCAGGTGATGAATTTGTATCTCTCAGTTGATGTTGTGTTGATGCTTCAGATTTGTTGATTCTGTTATGGTCTCAACTGAAGCAACACATCTGAAGCGTCGATAAAAAAACTACATCGCAAGAGTCTGTATGTGTTTGAACTCCCAAGGATTTATGCAGTAATTCTTAACAACCTATCCCCAAAACCAGCTACCACGTAATAAACAAAAACACGTAAATGGAAAACAATAACTACAGTTAATCACAAAACCAAAAAATGTAGCATACTGCAATAACAGAAAAGTTGAAACGTGTGATGAAAGAACAACAGTAGATTGCCCTGATCAAAACATTACATGTTAAAATCAATAATCATATAAACATTGCATAGCTGCTAAACACAACCTTGAAGATTAAATAAAATAATCACTTTCACATAATTTTTTTTTAATTTCTAAAGAATCTGTTTAGTGGTTACAGTAGTTATAGTTCTGCTGTACAAAGCACTTTTAATTTATAAAATATTTTGAAAAGTATTTGTATTATTGGGTTCTCATATACATATGATTTTACTGTAATTCATGTTGATGTTCAAAGCTTTGGCACTATTCCATTGACTGTGATCAAGAAATTATTGTTGGTGTTAGGTGTTTCATTTTTTCTTTGTTATAGTGTATTAATTTAGGTATTATAAGTTAATAGAAGATTTGAACTTCTTTTGTCGTGTTTTCAAGACACTAGGCTTTTTCTGTAGCTTATTTACTATTAATCTGTTATTTTATCTCATAGCTTTGTTATTATCGGTTTTATTATGTAATATATGAAGTATAGTGTTGTTAGAATTTGTCCTGTTAGGATGTATGGGTCTTCTACTGGTCGGGCTCCAATTTGTGTTAACAGAATTACTGTGTTTGTTATTGTTCAGAATAATACTTGATTGACTGGGTAGAGTTGTGTTCCTCGGAACTTTGAACATGTCAATAAATGAGGGAATTTGTTTGTTTAATGTGTATTATGGCAGTTTGTTATTAAATAGATTACATAGATAGTGTATGGTTCATTGAGAGTATTTTCAAGTTATTAAATACATATTTAATAAACAAAATAGCACATATTTTGGGTTGTCAGAGTGGTGAATATTGAGATATGGCCTTCTGGAATGTGATGCCATTCAGTTTAGTAGATGGTTACCAGTATTTCAAATGAACCTTGGAGATGGAGGTAGCATGTTTCTCCAAAACTGACCACAAAGTTTTGCCTGAAAGTGAAGTTGAAGGTTGTGAACAAAGGAGTTTCAGTAAAATCAGAATGGATGTCAAAGCAAAATTTGGCAGGAAAAATTTTGGATGTATTTTCTCATTTATGTGCATATGGAAAACTTTTGTCACAGACTAATTTAAAGGTGTTTTCTTGTTCAGTTGATTTAGAAGTCTGTGTGTGAAATATCCTGAATCGAAAGTTGGTAAGGCTGCAGCAGCTGTTCATTTTTAGACTTTGATGATAAAACTATATAGCTGAGGGATTTTCTGTCTGCAGTTGGAATTACTGTTGTGAGAGGGACAGTATTGTCTTCCAACAAGTGTCTTGGAAAAGTACCCAAGTAGACAGAGAATGAATTAAAAAGGAAAATCACTACAGACTGAAATGTTATATTCTCATGATAGAATATATGATGAATGGGAGGAGGGGTTTATTTAGTGGTCTTGTTTTATTGTTGACTAAATTCTTCTATTAACATTGAATTGCAGGAAGTGTCTGTTGCATGTGGCGAGAACTGTTAGGACAAAAGATAAATTCTGCGCTTTATTTGAAACTTCCAACTTTAGGTGTAACTTTGTTCATAGTTTCAGTGGTTACAGTACTGTTAAAGCATATGATACTATAAATATGGTAAATAACGTAATTTTTTCCAGAAGCTGATGTCTGAATATATAGGGTACATAGTCTGTTGAAATTGTTATGTTCATTTTCATTTCAGTTTTCAGCCAGTCCAAACTGTAGTGTGTGTTTGTCTATCAGAATATATTCCTAGGGTACAGGTGTTTGAACCTACATGCATTTGATGGTGTCAGTACGTTATCTTCACTGCTGGCTACAAAAGATGTGTACACATTATAAGTGGAGACCTGGAACTTGGAATTGGCAATTGTTTTAAATGATAACTCTTTAGCATGCCATTTAAAGTTATTGTACCCTGATGTGTTAGACCAGTCACTGACTCTCACACAGTCAGGTGCAACATTGATATATAAGTAGTGATTTTGACAGATCCGATATTTTCAAAGTATGAAAACAAATGCATGGGATATTTTCTGAATGGATTTGTCACCATATACCTCTCTTACTGATCTTCATTCTTTACTTGCTTCAGGTTGCTGATTTAATTTATACTTTCTGCTCATAAATTTTAATGGTGTTGCAAATTAACTTTATTCTTTTAAGCATCATGCAATGAGATCTTTGTCTTGTCTGTAGCTGTGTTGAATCTGTAAATGTGCAGATGAGCACATAGCAACCATGAAGCTTTCCGTAATATTTAAATCCAGAAAAACCATCCTTATGAGTATTATTTGGCACTTTATGCACACTTACATATGGAATGTAGTTAGAAGTCACACCTAGATATCCACTGGATGCTAATTTGTGTGTGTCTTCAGGTGCCTCCACCACACCACATGAGCCCACCCCGCAGTGATCAGCACTTGGTATCAAGTCCACCTCCAGGCGGTCCTGTGTCAGGAGGTGCCGGGTCACCCAGTGGTCCTTCAGCCCCAGTACAGCAGCAGCAAGCTCAACAACAGCAGCAGCAGCAACCAGGACCTGATAATCTTCGCCCAGGCAACACTTGCATCCGCCGTGGCTGCCCCAATGCGGCAATTGCCAATTCAGAGTGGGAGGATGAATACTGCAGCAATGAGTGTGTGGTCAGCCATTGCAGGTTAGATCCTGCTACAAATATTGATGCCTGATCCTTCAGGCTTATACATTATCTAACAGTGACCTCATTTTCATGAACAATAAAATTAACATACGGGACAAGCATGCTAAAGATGATATGGAAATTTATCATTTGGAAAGTTTGCAGTGTAAACAGAGTACATGATGTCAGCTGTTTGACTGTGTGGTGAGTTCTTGCCTCCTTCATCTGCATTATTTGTTGTGGTTTGTTTATGATGCTTTCAGTACCTCAGGCTGCATAGCTTCAAGTGTTAGGATGGTCTGTGAATAATGAATTAGAAGTTATATGGAAGGCATCATATATAGCATAATTTGAGGTACTGTTTTCACATTTGCCTGAATGGATGTATAAGTACCATGAGAAACTTCCGTATAATGAGTGCCCCACCCAAGATTCAAAGCAGGCACTTCCCACTTCCCAAATACAAGTCAAAAGTATTACATCTTGAACAGTGGCCATTAATTTTCATAACAGTGGATATGGGTTGTATACTGCCTATAATCCTTACTTTTGTTTACTAGTGATACTGCCACCAACCAAAAGTACCTTAATTGCTTGCAGTAAAGAGCAGAATCTGGCATTTTGCTTTTAATTTCCAGAGATGTCTTCAGTTCTTGGGTGGCATGCAATCAAGTTTCTACACAGAACTTCTCAACTGTAAAATAAGGGGCATGAAGCTGAAGGAAGCAGAGGAGAAAGCAACCAAGCACAGTGCAGGGCATAGGCCACTGACGGGTTGGTAGGGTTCCGTGAGTACCATAGACCAGAAGCCTACATTTCAAGAGTGATAATTGACAGGACATTTTCTTGTGGACATGTGTGTTTGCGGGAAACCAATGCAACATGCAAAATTGAGGTTGTTAAGAAGAATAAAACTTATGGTCATTGTTATACTGAAAGAATACTTGTAAGTGTATATATATAATTATAAATTTACTTGGTATACTTATAATAATATCGGCACAAAATGGTGCACAGTATATTGAAATGATAGAGTACCTTATTGACTGACGGTAAGTGAAGAATAATTTTACCTCTATTAAGAACTCCTGGGACCAACCAGGGGAAAAAAAAAAGTGTGAGTATTATCACAAAACAAAATGCAGAGTATATTATAAATATATATCTCAAACCTTGTATACTTGTACAGACAGCAAAGTCTGCTGTCATTTGTTGCATGTTTGACTCTTTTAATGAATGTAGTGATAAGAATATCTCCCTCCCCCCCTTCTAACTGTGGTATATTATCATGACATCCTTTGAAGAAGTAATATTTGCCCCATTCATGTAAATGTTGCTGTTGATTTCCTGGAGTCTATAACAAATCACCATTACTAATATATAACATAAATGTGGAGATGTGAAGGGGTGCTTTTCCTCACAGAACCCTGTTCCTCTATTAGTGTTCATCTTTCCTCATTTCTTAAAGAGGAAATGTTAAAAAATAGTAACAACAACATTGGAGGGCTTATTTTTATATTGTATCACCAACAGTAATGTAAGAACTATCCAAGAGAAGGTGACTTGCTTTCAAAATTTCCATGTTATCTTTTACTAGCTTCTTTTGTAGCTTAAAATACTCTTATGAAGCACTTGTACAAAGCAAGACATATGGATAGAAAGAAAATGCTGTATCACTCCTATATTTGGGTGGAGAATGTGATTTCAAGAAATTTTTGGTTATCTCCACCCATGCAGACCTGGAGACACATTGCCAGGCACATGCAGATGGCCTAAGGGCCTGCTCAAATGGTTCTCTGATTTACCGTTACATTAATGTATCGTTACAAATTAACATTGCCTGTTTTTGGTTTGATGATGCCAAGGTAAAGGAATCAGTTTTCACTTACGAGTGCTTGGTAAGGTGGGCTTTCCTATCAGTTCATAAATCTTAGTTATTTGTTATTCTTCATTTCTCTTTATCTGCTTGCGTGTTCTACTGAAGCAAATCCAAGTTATACTTATCATACTGATGCTCTTATTCATACTTTTGTATCAATTAATGTAGGAGTCACAGAAAATATAGGTGGATACGTTTCTGTTTTGTTTCCATTTATGTGACTTGGTGGTGGAAGCTTCGTTATCTGGATTGTTCACCTTTTTTTCTGAATTGTGATATAATTTAGTAGGTCAGAGTTTGAAATTTAAGGCACTAATTATGTTAACTTATAACATGAGTTTCTTGTTACTTTTAAAATATTCTAGGTAATTGATTTTACTTAATTTTTAATTGCTTTCTTCCTTAATAAATTTAAATAGGGCAGCAGTTATACAATGATGTATTATAAGTATTATATAGAAGGCAAATGAGTTCTGTTTTTATAATCCTAATCGTCACTCCTACATTAATGTAAAGTATTGCCGTAATTAATGCACACTGCTATAGCTTCATTGTAAATTTTGCTTTCAAAGAAAGACATGAGCACATGATTCATATGTCCTGAAATCTTTATTTGCAATTGTTTATGCAGCACATTCATCATAACCATATGTAGGGCTGTGCCTTGACTCAGGTGGTTAGTCACTGGCCTGTCACTGCAAAGGCCCAGGTTCAATCACAGGCCATTCCATGTGGTATTTGTGATACACAAACTGGCATTGGGACAGGTTTTTTCTGGTACTATGGTTTCCTCCTGTTAGTATCACCTACAAGTGCTCCACTTATCACCGATGCTATAGAATCATAGTAGTTAACAGTTGTTAAATAATATGCACAAAAAACAATTTTATGTAACACTTTACAAGAGGAAACGTCTGAAGTTCAAATTTTTTCATTGTTTCCATATGGAAGGAGTAAATTAAAAATGTTACGATAACCTGAATGCAGATTGATTAGTGCTACAATTGTGAAGAGAGGCTCCATTTCTATGGCACTGTGAGGTCAAGCTTCTGTGAATGGTAGCCACATGACATGTTCAGTTTAGGGCTTTTGCTGCTGTACTGTTAAGCTGCTTATATTGTTTTTAATTGCAGCTTGATTGGTCATGACATAGCTCTGTATCATGGTCAATACGTGATGTGGGCTAAACAGTGGTGTAGCTGGGTTTTTTGGCACCTGGGGTGAGTATTCGCAGTGGCCGCCCCTAACAGAAATTATGAACTTTAAAAAAGTCAGAATTATTTATCAAATTTCCTGTTATTAGTCCCACTGAATTAAAAATTGTTATATGCAGGAACTCATTTTTTTTATTTAAAGTATTAATTTTGCTGTCCATTTTCTGCCCAGGGCAGCCACACCACTAGTGCCCCCCGCCCCCGCCCGCCCGGCCCTACTAGCTATTATGCCCCTGGTTCTATGTAACTCCTTCATCTTGTTTCATCTTACACCCTGGGAGACTGACAATATATGGACCAGTTCCTGAGCATTGTTAAGTTGCTTTTGAGTTGTAGTTTCTTGCCCTCCGTGTGTTTAAAACATTACTACGGTGAAGGTGTTACATTTGGTTGTGGGTTGTCTGAGATGGAGTTACTTTTTGCAGGCAGACAGGTGAGGCCCAGAACATGTAGTGATTGAAACAAATATGGACCATTTTTCTTAGCTGCAGCAAGTCTTATTGCACATTATTCGTTACCAATCCAATGGCTGGCATTTTTTTTATTATTATTTTCTATCACATTTCCCATTTTTGCAAGACTAACATTTCACTTTACACAATTAGCAATATATTCAGTGGTTTGTGAAGTGACCAGAATACAATCACATAAAAAACATGTATATGAAATCTGAGAAAATATTAGCTGTAAATCAACTCCAAATATTAGCTCTTTCTAGTGTACAGTCAGATTGTTATTATATGAAGTGTAGACCCTACCCTGGTTTTATAAATGTATTTTGGTTTTTAAGATGTGCATATGTGACATTTTGATGATCATCTTTCACAGCTGAGGGCATTTCTTCTGCGTGCGAATGCTAATAATGGATTGTATGCAAGCTGTTTGATTTCTTGCCTATCAACCAGTGTCTAAAGTAAGTAACAGTTGGGAATTGTTGACAGCTCCTCTTGTACAGGCGGGGATGTATGTAGATGTGGTACAGTGCCCACTGAATGTAATTGTAATCGCATAAATAAATCTAAAATTAAACAAAATTTTATGTGTGGTTTTAAGTTGTTTATAAAATTTAATGTACTTTATGTCTCAGTTAATTCTGTCAATTTCCTGTGCCCCCCATCCTCAGGATTTCATAATGACTTGTACTGTTCATCAAACCATAAAGGCAACTGAGTTATTTCAGTATTTAGACATCATACACAGCATCATATAATGTTCCTTGCAGTAAAGTATTTTAATTGTTATGTTACTTACTATGTAGAAAGACCTTTTCTCATTTTGCCACCATGTGCCAATTTAGTCATCTGAATATGCGATAAAAAAGCATGAACGCTGTAAGTTTGGTTGCAACCGAACCTGCATAGTTTGTATCGCAATTGTGCAGAGTGTGAAGTTTGAATTTTCAGGAAAATCTCTCCAATGGAATCCACAATTCAGCCTAGAAGGTTTTTTTGCACTTCAAGTAAAGGTAATTTCTCCCCCAAGTAAATTGCCCTTCATTATTGACCAATCACAACCAAATTTACATCATTTGTACAGCATGTGTCAAAAGTGTAAATTATGATGTTTCATGAAATCCCTCCTATGGAAGCCAAGATCATGATGAAAAAGTAGCTCATCCCAAGTAAAGTACCCCTATTTGTAGATGTATCTCAGACAAGCTTATGCTATTTGTAGCGCGTGCTTGGGAAAGTCAAAATATGAAGTATCGGGAAAATTTCTCCTACAGAACCTGAGACACAGACGAAGTAAAGTAAAGTAAAGTAGGGATGATGACAAGATACTGACGAAAAGCTACATTCTTCAAAAGTAGAATACCCTTCACAGTAGACCGAACGCTATCAGAATTACAGTGTTTGTAGTGCATTCGAGGAGTATCCAGGAAAATGCGTCCTATGGAAGCCATGATGCAACCGCGGAGTGGTTTGTTCCCCAACTGCAGTTTCTATCGTTATTGCCCAGTAGCAATGAAATTGACTTTACGTGCATGGGAAGTGACAAGCATATTTTTCATGCAGTGCCACCAAATGGAAGCCGAGACAGTGACGGAAACTATTTCTCCCCTATGCAATGTGCCCTTCATATTTGAACAACCGCAGCTAAACTTGTGTTATACAAGGTTGTGTTATGAAGCCTGATTGACCGGAGGATTTCTCTTGCTAAGGAGAGGAAGATAATGTGCAGTGAGGCAGGTTCCTGTTGCCCGTTCTGACAGCTATGTTGTCGGCTTTCCCAAGTTCCATAAAACTTGAGACGTTGCTGGTGTCGCCTGAATGTTTCGAGCGTCTAAGTCACAATCGACGTAGTGAGAAGGCAGAGAGAAAACAGGACGTCCATTTTCATGTTTGGAAGAAAAATAAGGTGAAGGAGAGGTGGCCACACATATAACACATGGTTCAATTTGCAAATGTTACAGGACCCCATCCTGAGACAGGCTCTGGAATGGAGGCGCCCCGTCGGTTTTTCCATAGTACCCGAAGTTGCAACGGCAGACAGAAAAAGAAAAAAGAAAAGAAAAAAAAAAAACTGAGCCAGGGATCCACACCGTAGGTATCCCGCAACAGAAGAGAAGGGGACCGTGAAGTCAACAGCTGTAGCAAATGCTGGTAGAGGGGGAGGTAGCAGCAGCGGCGAGGTGGTGGGCGATAATGTGGTCCTGCAGAACGAGATACCACAGTTTTGCAGGACACATCTCGTACCCGTTGCGAGCACCTACCTATCACCGTATGTGAGAGAGAGTTGCTCGCTAGACAAGAAGTAACAGCGTAGGTATAGTAGCATCAAATTCCAAGTACAAGAAAACCGTCTTGACCTCTGAAAGCGCATAGTCAAATTTAAGTTGTATGCGGATACTTTCTGATGTCAAGCGCACTAGTGTGGCTGTTCCAGGCGCTCTTGTCTGTGGGCCAGTCAAAGACCAATGTATGAGCCTTTCATGAAGAGGTCGTGCGTGATATGGATACCATTTTTGCGTAATGTATCCTGAGACCGCTAAAAATCAGTCAGAGTGGTAGTCTTGGCTTTCGCCATGATAAGAGAGAGGCCCTCGGAGTGGACTTGCTGCTCGTTCACATACATGACAAAATAATTTAGGTTGAAATGTTGGAAGCCGCAGGGGTTTATGTTTGCGGAACCCGAAAAATCCGGGTTTTGGAGCATCGTGAAGAACAATGCTTAGGTAAGGTTCCCGAGTTGGCATTGTCAATGATACTGATTCGATCAGACACTGAACATGAATGAGCGTCCCTCTGGTCAAATCTGATCTGGCATTCACCTCTTGCAGAGCTGAATTCTGGGCGACAGATTCGTGTGCTTCACATACATTGTGGTGTCCAAAAATTTAAAGATGGCTCTAGTGTCAGACTTGGAACTCAGGATGTAGACGTTGCTCTTGGCTTTCATGAATTTTATCTGAATCTTGACCCCACCCAAGAATAACTGTGGCATGTTGAATAAGTCGCCGTGTATCTGCCTGTACATCTCGATCTCAGAACTCTGGTCAGCGTCCACCGGGTCCACTATCTGCTGTTACTTGTCCAAAAGCGGGTCCATGTTCAAGAAATCTTTGTTGTTGGGCACCAGAAATCATTCGTGAGATGACTGTGCGAAATGTCATGACCGCATGTCAGTAACGTCTAAAGGTACACCCTGTAGATGTACAAGTCTTTCGAGAAGGAGGCACTGACACCTTTGAAGGTGATGCTTCGCTGACTGAAGAGGGAGTGCAGGTGGTCTTTTGTCACGGACGTCTGGTTGTCAGAATCGACAGAACCGTCGGGTCTGACGAGCTTCCCCCGAACCACCACGTGAATATTGAGATCAATGTATGTCTGACAGACACCCGGTATGACATTTTTGACGTGCGACTGATCCTCGGAGGCTGTGGGTTTTTAGTACGTGGTCCGCGAACAGAGGACGGCACTCTGGCCGTTTTTTATCTCGAATATGTCAAACTCGGATTTCGTCGTCGTGCACGACATCCTGAACCGGCGTCCGGCCACAAAATAACATCAATTAGGAAAATATGCCCTGTTTTGTATTCTCCCTCTTTTTTTGTTGTTGTTTTCAACTTCTTCTTCTTCTGTAGAAGAGATCTTATTTCGGCTTCTTTGCTCCTGCTTTCACGTTTCTTTTCCCTTCCTTGAGATTACAGATGAGTTTCTGCATCCTGTACTCAGGGCCTGGCGCCACATATCGTGACCAATTTCACATTTGAAACAGGCTGACAAGAAAACTTTGTATGCCGTATCTTCACTCCACGTAGGGGCTGTGCACGTGAAAGTTGCCTGGTACATAATGTGGCCAATGCTGCCCTGTCATATGTAGTATTCCGTGAGACCCTAGTATCTTCTGCCTGAATGTGTTAAAGAGGGACACTTTTTAGATACGAGTATGGCGACTGCGGCAAAAATGAAGAACCAAGCTGCACGTTTCCACACTGTTCGGAAACAGGACACGTTAGCCCAGTCTTGTCAGCACTTCTATCACGATCGTCTGAAAGATCCTTTCCACAGCCACATTTTCAGACTCATGATGCACAAATATCTCATATTAGTACCTCATATAAACTGTTCTCCGATCAGGTTGCAGTAGATGATGATGGGTTAAGTGCCATCGGTCTCTGTTTTCGGATAGGAAAGCTCACAAAAAACCCACCTCCCAGTCAGCGGGTTCAAGATCTAGTGGACTCACCAGTTGAATTGGAAATTCACAATGGTATTGTCGAGATAGAAATGTTTATTTGAAATTTCGGCACATCCATATAAACATAATATGCAAACGATATGAGCAAACTTTAGGGAACCATATACACCTTTAAATACACGACACATTACCCGGACATAGCGCACGCACGACAGTGACTAACACAGTTAAATTATTCGTTTGTTAATTTCGTTGTTTATTATTATGGCAGAAATGAGCACTTGCGAAATAAAAGTCTAGCAGTGTACATGAATCAGCTGTTTCAAATACCTCTTTGGAATGTATAAATTAAGTGTATGTGAACAGCCATATTAATGTGGTCAAGTTGAGGAAGGTGAGATGTATGGGACATGTAACACACATGTGACGGAAGATAAATCCATACTTCATTCCAGTGGGAAAGAGACAGCTTTAGAGACGTAGGCGAAACTAGGGCAGTAACATGTACATGTTCACGATAAGTAAAAGTTTGCAGTCTTCTCAGGTTTAACCCTTTAAATGCCAAGTTAAATCCCATTTGCCATCTGGTGGCATTATTAGTAGTGCACCATATTTTCCACATTAGCAGGATAAGGGTTAAATTAGGTTTACATGAAACGTGTGTAAACCTCGAACAGCTTACACAGGTACAAAATGAAGGCAAGGGCAATCTCCAGTGTTAAAGGGAAATATGGATACCTGTGTACTAATGACAAAAAACACAAACATATATACACTCCTAGATATATACACTCCCCTCTCACTCTGACTTGGTTAAGTCTTTATTACCACCTGAAATAGAAACTGTACATTACTCAGAGATACAAAGAGTTTTTCCCCCAGAATATTTTGTACTCACCTCTGGTGATTTGACATTTCGCCAGTTGAGCACAGATTATAATTTTATTTCAGAAAGGGGAGAGTGGGGAGGGGGCATAAGAAAGAATGGAGAGGACAGAAGTGTTTTAAGTTACAGTTCACAGCTGGGTCTTGGATCTTGAACATTGCTGTTTATCAGATACATCAGGAGAGCTAGGTTGTCCCATATGGAAACTGAAAAATATCAGGTGCACTCTCCGTACTTAGATTCAACATTCAGCTGCACAGATAGTGTCGGAATGTAAAGGATGCTGAAGAGACTGTAGAGAGAGCTTGCATAAAGTGCCAGTAAGGTAGACTGGTGATGTAGGGTTGTACAGAGGGATTCTGCCAAATACTGCATAGGCACTGTTAGGAAGGGTTCCTATTAGGAATTGATAGAGAGGCTCCAACCTGCCAAATTGTAGGGACCAAAGAGAATCCTTCAGATAATGTCTTACAAAAAGAAATTTCAGGTACAGCCACAAGACAGAGCACACAGAGCAGTGCTTTTCCACCTTTTCTTCTCATGTACCATTAACATGAAAAAGAAATCGTCTGCTGGTAGGTACCAAAAATATTAATAACATGTAAATTCTACTTTTTGAATTTAAGTTTTTTTTTTTTTTGTGCTCACATTATGTGTATAACACATTAGCATACAAACCAAAATATTAAAATAGAATAATAAAACACAAAATTGAATAACCAGTTTTCATGCTTCATGTGTGCTTGTCTGTTAAAATTGCGATCTAGTGTATGTATTATTAACAGATACACAACGATCACACTACTGAGCGTGCTAAACAGGCTTTTTGCCATTTTCAAGCTAGTCATAAAACCTCATCGAAAACAATGGTCTCTTGCTTGCTACTGCCCCCAGCCGGTGGAACTAAGGGTTAGTTGATAGGGCTTGTCTCTTATGCCAAGTATTTACTGATGCATGTCACTTTCCCTTCCACCTTCAAAATATTGCGACTGGACACTGAAGGTAGTGAGCTTTTAAAGGTTTATGACCGTCTCATTTTCCCTCAATAGCGATCATTGTTAGACATGGAATTAAAGAGTCAAAATTAAAAACAGAAGCTGGCAAGTCCCATTTGCAAATAAAACATACTCTGAAAAACAAATTATTCCTCTTGTATTTAATCTCTATAAATTAAAAAGGATGTTTGTCACCTTATTCTACCATCTAACACATTTTCTATACAAAGTTAATGTAGTTTTTCACAATTAAGTACAATGTAGTAGTGAAACTATTGCAATAAAAGTACACAATGTGGACTTGTTTGTTGATCAGCTGATACTTTCATTGTTGCTTGCTTTTTTGCTAGTTTTTGTGCTTCTAACTGTTTCATGTAAGCTAAGAAGCAAGTCCACAGTAGACTACACATTCCAACAAAAGGAACACGGTTCTTTTCGGACACAAGAGTATAGTTTATGGTCTGCAACACTGGCCACACACATGCTCCAACCTGCAGAGATAACAGAAGTGTTTAGTTAATGGCAGGTTAGATGAGTCTTAGTGTATATATAATAATGATCAAATATGTTCCAGTAATAGACTCCTAATGATCTCTGCACCAATATTTAATTTTGATCCTTTGTTTATTCGTGAGATCTATAATTAATTGAAAACAAGAAAGGCAATATACATACAACATAACATTGAGGTGTGTTCTTGAAAACAGATGATGATGATTATTATTATTATTATTATTATTATTACAACAGCACAGTTCACTTACTGATTTTTCTTTACATATCCGTTCCTCACCCTTCACAGTCTCACACCAGACTATACAATCATTAATCCACACACCTTCCTTTCCCTCCCCTATTCCTTCATGTTTGTTGATGGCTGTCCTACTCCTATAGGTGTTTGCTCCCACTGTGAGAGAGTCAAATGTTTGTACACACTGTCCAAAATGTTGTATTTCTATGACTTGCAAAAACCTAGGACGTGTGGTGTCCCAAACCAAAGTTGGTGGAACACCAGGGCGGAGCTCTTTAAACCCCATCAAACCACAACTGTCTCAGCAAAACCCAGACGAAATGGATTCACTCTTATTCCCAGCCAGCCACACCCCAAATTACATAATGATGTCGTCTTTGAAGATGCCATATAGACTGGTATGCAGGTACCACCATTTTGGGTGAGTCAGCTGCCTCCTTCTTCAGGTAGTCTTGCAGCAGCCTACATAGCATCATACACCAGATTTAAATCATCAACACCAATGCAAGGAACTCATATCTTCCAAACTGATTATGTGAAATGATCTTAATGCCTCACAGTTTTGTCAAGCATGTGACATAAAGAAACTTCAACCCCCAAGACAGCAATGCATGGCTCGCTCACTCCCCTCTATCACCTCCAGTCAACAAAACAATTCACAGCATATTAAAAAAAAACCTGATGTGCTGTATGTTAACATACCTTGTAAGTTGGGAGAAACTTGACTTGGACTTCTGATGAGGCCTCTTGTATTGTTTTCCCTTCCAGTAATGTCATTATAAAAAAGAAACACACCATGGCAAAAGGAGTATATGAAATTTGTTCAACAAGTGCCTGGAAAATAATCACATGTGAATAATACAATTTTCTTAGAAGAATGCAACATGTATCAAAAATTAAGAGAATTAGATTAGCTTTATTAATAACACTTAGTCATCCACAGGATAACCTAGAAAGATGAAGTTTACCATGCAACTTGCATGGTAAAAAAAATGCATGAGCAATTATGCAAGGCCATGTGTATTTTCAATATCTCTTGTCAAAATAGCATAAAAAATGGCCAGAATCACTCATTTTCTTACATTAGTAGCTGTAACAAAAGAAGATCATATTTATTTTTTCTTCTTCCCTTTTCTCTCTTCTTCTTCATCACCATCTTTAGCACTACAGCCTTTTAAGTTTAGCCTTGGCTTCCCTGACATCAATGCCCATTCTATTCCACCCACAGCTCATACATCTTGTTACACCCACATTCCTCAAATCCAATTCGAGCCACCCATCTTAAACTAGGTCTTTCTTTTTAGCAAGAAAGTGTACTGGACTGAATATAATAAACTCCAATAACACATTAAGTATATAACAGTGACACTGTTTCAGACGCAGACATTATGCAGTGCTAGACCATCAATAATGAATAGAAAGAAATTTGTCAGCAAGCATATTCTACAGGCAGTAGCTTAGCACCTGCCTGAATAAAGCCAGAATATTGTAAGATATCTCAGAAATGACAGGTAGTTTATCAGACAAGATGCAAATCAATGCATTCCAGAAGACACAATGACTTAACAAATAACTAACTCCATGTATCAAGAGCACTTCTGAGGAAAGCAATACTTGTTCACATGTTTGCAAAACTGCACTACTTTTGGAATGTAAAGGTTCACTGCCATCTTCATATGAACCCATTTGGTCCCTGTCTATGCTTTTGTACTCTGTTTCTTTGAGATGGATTTAATATTAACCTCCCAAGTACATCTAAGTCTCACAAGTGTCTTTCTTCAGATCCTCAAACTAGAATTTTGTATGCTTTCATCAATGTACATTACAAGAGTAATTCAAAGAGCAGTGACTAGCAACATTTGTTACCAACACCAACCCTTGCACACAATCATGTATTACTGAGGCTCTGATATCATGTATGTATGACTTCCAGGTGGAATAAATCGTGTATTAAAAACACAAAGCCACTTACCTTGGCAACTGTTGATCTAAAATTCTGTTGTGGCCACATGCTGACAGCCAGTCTAAGCCATCCATGCAAGGTTGGTGCCACAAAACAACTACCATATAAACAGAACCTTAGTGCTTCAGCAAAATCCCATTCCTTATTTCCACGTATGGTCTGCTGACATAAGTTGGAGATCGGCCAAATAAAAGAATATGTGATCATTCCCCTAGTAAGGGGATACTCCTTAGTGAAGTCAGTAAGTCTGGTGAGATATATTCGAACATTAAGTTTACCAGTTAATGTTCCTTTAGTAGAAAATGCAGCCACTCTCATGAAAGGAATCTTCTTAGAGAGGACTACAAACAAATTCATTTTAAAATTCCAATACCAAGTTGCTAAATATCTCACATCGTTATACCATTTCAGCGTTGACTTTAATGTCCTGAAAAATACATAACATAAATTAGTAGCACATATTCTTACAGTGTACTTTCAAATACACAAAAACAGTGGGGTCCACTGGCACGGGTAAAGCTCCCACAAAAGCTGCAATAGAGGTGGGAACCATGGGTAAAGGGGGGCACCCAACCATACATAATACTAAAATTTGTTATGGGTTCTTTCGTACTGGATTCTGTTCTTGTGACAGAGGGCAATATTAAGGATTCCTGTTATGGGATCTGGGAGTAACTTCCCTAATAATTACAGGGGATGGGGTGATCGACTGGCTATTTATGCCACCAGAGAGTCACTGTTTTATCTATCAGCTGTCACTTCCTGCTGGCTTGCTTATCACAGTACTTCCTTGTTAGACTATACATGCACAGTCACATTAAAATGCCAGTATGTCTAAAAGACACACAACACTTTTTAATGAACATGTTAATATAACTGTTATATGATGGCCTTAGTAACAGGACTGCCAACATTGACAACAGTTACTATAATATAAAAGTTCCAAGGCCTTAACACTGCATAGAAAATTATCTTCACTGGAGTTTCATTTTTGCTAATAAAATGATTACTGACAACCTTAAGTTTCTGTTAGTAAACTGAAATCTAACAACCTAAGCTCTGTGAATCACCATTTATTTTTCCTTTCATTTACCGCGCCTGTTGATAAAATGAGCCCTGAAGGGTATAACGCTTCTGCCGGTATAATTAACTCTATAGACTTAATTTCCCTCACTGTCAACAAACTGAAAATTCAAAATGTAACCTTTGTGTTGTGACTATTCTTCACATTCTTGTTTCCTCATGCACCTTGCATGCCAATAACATGAAACCGGAAAGCCTGGGTTTATGTCACTAAAACTAAATTTCAAAGCCTCATTTCCGTCGTTTATCGTTTATCACACACAAGGGTAATTTGGGACTATACAGCGCCCATCATGCGTGACATAAATATAAATTCTACGTACCTGCTATTATTACCTTTGTTGCTTTCTAAGTCACTACAGCATTTGTCCTCAGAACATACCCGACACTACTTACACAGTATTACATCATAGTGCGTGACATGTTCGACTGTGTGGAGTAACACCTAACTATTTATAGTACATCGGTCTCATCACAGTTATTACAGATGCTGCAACTTCAGACATAGCTTTCCTTCTTTCTGGCGCGTTTGCGAAGTTGCGAAAAGAGACTATTTGCCTCGTCATGTGTCTACCCCAATGGTCGGATTTTCGTGACAATCTATATTGGAGACAAGCGTCGAGAGTATTCAAGTTGGGATAAAATTTAAAAAAAAAATTACCGGAAGACCTACCTACTTCATACTTCACTGGAGTCTTCTTGGTTTGTAAAAGTACCAAACAAAAGTTGCAGAGAAAATCAAGACACGCTGCATGTAAAAAACATTTTCTTCCGAAAATCGTGCCGTTTTCGGGACAGTCGTGCAATATAGGACAGTACCAGACGGACCGAAAACATAAATGGCTCAAAGTGGATTTGTTCTGCGTGCGCGGATAATTGAGACAAATGTACAGCCATACATTAAATACTTTTTGCTTGATGAAAACTTCATAATCTGGTGCCACATAACCAAAGATTGAAATTGTGACGTAACACTCTAAGACGCAGCTTCGTGTCATTAATTCACGTTTCTCTACAGTTATGGATACTTTTACACATAAACTGCCTGCATCCATTTTTCAAAGGAAAACAAAAACTGGCAATCATACTTTATAGTATGCTATCCAACACAACCGCCTTCCCAACTTAAGATTGAATTTACTCATTCGTGGCAGTCTAATCCCTCTGACACCGTGGATATACATGTAACGCTGATCCATGCCGTAAAATCTGCTACGAGCTGAAAGTATTAAAGGATGTAAGTTCCATTGCTGACGTCAGATACCGGCCATCTATATAGTAACAGATGATCCAGCATGTAGAATAGCTGTCTCATGGATAGATGACAGAAGAGTTTGACACAGACATTTCCATGGCATCGCAGTGACTTGTATAAACGTGAACCGCTCTGTAATCAGTGTGATATCCGTTTATCCGTAAACTAGGAAGCCATGTGGAATGTGGCATGTAAGGTTTGGGTTATTTTCGGAATTGACTATATTAAATATGGGGGGGTGCCGTGTGTAGACTAAAATTGTGATTAGATTAAGAAGAATTTTGCAGATAAGAGTGAATTTTGCCTGTTACTACAGGATGCCGATGGATTGGAATCTTGAGGCATGTATTCGTCTGCAGGTTTACACTGGCCCCATTCAAAGTGATACTGCGTACAAAACAGTAAGCTTTTGGGGGCAAGTTAAAATCAAGCAAATTAATCGTTCTTCGATTTTAATTTTGTGTGTCATGTGGAATTATTACACTGAAAATCATATTTGAAAGATGCACAGACACTGTCAATAAGAAGTGTAACAATTTCATCAGACAGTAAAAATGATACAGTTAATTATAAATAAGAAAATAATTTGTCGTAACTCAAAATTCTTTCATTACTGCGTTTTCAATCCTCTGTTTGCAGTGACTTCTTTTAGATGACCTGGAATTGACATTACTAGCTTTTTTTCAGGTCTGATAATTTCTCATTCCTCTCTTAAAATATTCTCAGACCTTTAGTGGAAACTGAATGATTTCTTATTTCATTTTCCAATTTAGACCAAAGATTTTCAATCACATTTAAGTGTTGTGATTGAGGTGGAGTTTTAATTACTTTTGGGCAGTTGTACAAAGCACCACTCACCAAATATGAAGAATGTTTTGGGCAATTTTCATGGTACAGTCCCAAGTTTTCCAGCACAGGCTTTCAGATGTTCTCAAAGAATATTTACATAAACATGTTTGTTCATGATGCCTTTGATAAAATGAAGATTTCCCACTCCTGATGCTGCCACATATCCCCACAACCTCACACTAGCACCAACATGCTTGACCTTTGAATAAAGATTTTTTTTTACAAACTTCTTCCCCAGGTTCTTGCCACACATAATTATGTCCATCTTAACCAAATATATTATATTTGCTTCTGTCAGCAAATAAAATATTTCCAGAATTCTGAAACCCTCTGTACATGGTTTTCTGCAAATTTCATTTGAACTTTATGATTTTTCTGACTAATGAAAGACTTTATTCTGGCCACTCTTCCATGAAAATCATTTTTTCTCAATGCTTTTCAAACTGCCTCAAGATTAACTTTTTTATGTAAATGATTTTCTACTTTTGCATCCAATTTTGTAGTACTTCTTGATTATTTTTAAGTGGTCTCAGAATCTGTTTTTTGCCATATCCTGCTGTAAACATTTTCTTGGCACACTTCCTCACTTCACTGGTAAGCCTCTTTTCCTGTTTATTCCTCGCAACAATATGTTGAACAGTAGAATGGCTTCTCTGTAAATTTTTGGATATTTCCCTCATCAATTTTCCATTGTTAAAATGGCTGATGACCAACTGGCGTTCCTTCAGTGTTCTGTGAGCCAACATAGCCAATACTTAAATGCACAAACCTTGTCTTTCACTAGATCTGACTGAAGACTAATCGTTTACTGATTTTGCTTTTGGAAATTGATTCCAAAGGCAATTGTATAAGAAAACACTATACTGCATTGTTTTAAGTGTGAGTTAAGCTGAAGGTGAAACAGTATGTTTACATGTATTGCAAACTTACTGCTTAATATCTGTTCTTTTACCCATGAAAATTATATATAAATAATGTCCACCATTCCTTATAGAATACACAACTGGTCAAAAGTCTACTTATTTGGGAATTTTCTTTGGATTTGTATTCTCACGACATGGTTTATCATTTTGACTGGGAGCCTTTGCCATTGCCAAATTAAATTAAACATTTTTGGTCAAATAATAAAATAGGCCCTCAGCCCACCTATATCATTTCATTATTTTGTCTATAATTTCAGGTTAATGTTTTCTTGTATTGAAATACTGTTTATCAAGCAATGTCATGATGGCAGAAGTTTTGTGCAGCATGGCTGCAATGTGCTGCATTATAGTGGTGTATCAGAATACTGTGTTGCTGTGGCAATGGTCACAGCAGTCAAGTCATTAGATGTTGTGTAGTGTTGAAACATCTTGTACAAGGAGCGCCCTCTTCTCCAGCATATGGCTGTATTATTTTTGCACACATTCCATAGTTTGTTGCATTTTTCTCGGGTGACACTACAGTGAAGTTGATGGAGTTGTCAGGGGTGGAGTGGGCAGTGCCATTCCACACCTATATCAATTGTGTGTATTTATGTACAGTATTGGTTTATGCCACTGTTACAGAATTTATGTTTGGTGTTGTAGACAGAGAGTGAACCCAACATTGCTGAATTGTATTGTAATATGTAGTAATGTGGGGATTGGTTATTGTTTCGTAATAGGTGTGAAGATAGATTAAAAAGACTGATTTGTCACCAAAAAAAGGATGTAGTGTTGCTGGAATATGGAAGCGGCACCTCGGATTTCTGTGTACCGTGTCCTCCTTGTGAAGTCCTTTGGTGTAGCAATGTGAAGAAACAGCAAAGATTACTGATATTTGAAGGAAGTTCCTGCTGGTGATGTTAGTGGAAGAGAAGTTATCTGTCTGTCCAAGGTTCTGAAGGATGTCAAGCTTCAGGGTCACCATCCATGCAGTATTGGTATTAAACTGTGGACCATCCATCAGGAGTGCCTGTATTGAAGGTGTGTTACTTAGTTATTCCTCACTATTTGCTGAGATAGAATCAGCATTCTAGTTGAACAGAAGGATCTTAGGCATAAGTTAGTGGGTAGGGCTCTGCATTAGCTGAAATTGACCTGTGGTAGATTTAGGTTATTGTACTGACCATGAGGCAGGCAAAGTGGGTGGGATGGTGGTGGTCTTAAAGAGTAAACAACCTCTTTTTTCATAAATTGCCCCATTCTGTGGCTGGGTCTGTAGGTTTAACATTAATGATGTTTGTTTACTGGCTACGTATGGGTTACTGGCATGATGTTGTGGGGCACGACTCTGGCTTACATACCATTGCCTGTAGGCATAGTAGCAAGATCCTTGATTGAGGAAAACCATTTGTTGGAGAGTGTCGTATGGGTGTTGTAGCTAAGAGGAAGACTTCCTGGGCATTGGATACAATACAGAAACGTCAAGAAGAAAACTGTTTTGAGAACACATGTTACAAGACTTGAATATACAGGAACACCGCCGTGAGAAGTTTTTACAAGTTGGGTATCAGGGTATTGGTCAAGGTGGCCCTGCATCGAGCCAGTTATTTCAGTTTTGGAATAAGAGGGTATGAAGAAACTGTCATTGATGTGATCATATGCCAAGTGAGTCATGATATTCTGGACCCCTGTAACAGCATATGTACAGTGCTGTAGGGAGTGGGTTGAAATTAGTGAGCTTAGCGTTGGCAGTGGTGTGACATGGTGTCCCAAGGCAGAGAAAGATAAACACCATGGTTTGAGATGCTTATATTTTAAAACATTGTACCTCAGTATATAAAAGGGGAAGGCAGTTTAACTAAAGTACATGGGTCTGAGCAGGGCTTCTAAGAGGCGGGTTGAAGATAAGCTTGTAGGTCAGGATGGTTGTGCTGCTTGTAAGTGGTAGATCAATGTGGCATGTTGCAGTAGGCATGGCCACAGCATTTGAAGCCTAAGACTTAGCAGTGCAATATTTGACTAATGCAAAGAGGCCCCCCCACCACACAAGCAAGTGGCTGTCTTACTTTACACACTTTGCATAGTTTGTTGTATTTTTCCCTGTTTGGAATGTAAGGAAGTTTGTAAAACTTATATGGCACATGTAATTCCACATCTGTATGAATATTGTGTTGTACTTTCCATTGTTGTTTTATACTGTTCTTACAGAATTTTTCTTTGGTCCTCTAAAGAGGGGACTGACAGAGGACAAACCCAGTCTTGGTGACATGTGAGATAATATGTGGTAATTTGGGAATTTGGTACAATCTCTTAACAGGCGTGAAGAGGCATCATTGAAGGGACTGATTCTTCCATCAAAGAAAGGATGCAGCATTACTAGGGAGTGGAAGCAGCACCGCAGATTTGTCTAAGGTTCTCTTTTGTTGTGAGATTCTTTGATGTAGCACTGTGTTGAAACAGTAAAGATTACTGATGTCAGAAGAAAGTTCCTGCCAGATATTTTCTGGTGGTCGGTAAAACATTAGTAATCATTACTATTTTGATATGGTGCTTGCCAAGGATCCATGACAATCTTCTGTGTTCGACACTGATGCAGATCATCTGACTGCAGGTTGATGGCAACCTGGAAGATCCTTCTGTCCTAGTTATTGTACATGAAGTATGAGAACTGTGGACCATCCACCAGGAGTGCCTGTATTGAAGGTGTGTTACTTTAGTTACTGCTCATGGTTTGCTGAGATAGAACCAGCTTTATAGTTGAACAAAGGGGACTTATGCATAAAGTTTTGGTTAGGGCTGTGCATTAGCTGAAATGGACCTGCAGAAGAGTTAGGTTATTGTTCTGACTAGAGGGGGTGGAGCAAGGGTCAGACTTAAAGAATAAACAACTTCATTGTTCGCACAATGCCCCATTCTGTGGCTTGGTTTCTGGTTTAACATTAATGGCCCTTGTGTGGGTTACAAACATAATGTTATGCAACATGGCTCTGGCTTCCATACCATTGGCTGTAGGTAGAATAGCAAGGTCCTGCATTGAGCAATGACTTTTGTTGGAAGTGTTGTGTGGGTGTTATAGCAAGAGGAGGAAGTCCTAGGCATTGGATGTAGTGCAGAAATGTGAGAAGAAAACAGTTTTGAGAACACATTTATAACAAAACTTGAATGTGCAGCAACACTGCTGTGAGAAGTTTTTACAAGTTGGGTCTGAGGGTATGTTTCAGTGTGGCCCTGCATTGAGCCGATTATTTTAGTCTTCATATAAGAGAGTATGAAGAAACTGCTATTGATGTGATCGTATGCCAAATGAGTCATGATATTCTGAACCCCTCTAACAGCATATGTACTGTGCTGCAGGGAGTGGGTTGAAATTAGTGGGCTTAGCATTGGTAGTGGTGTGACATGGTGTTGCAAGGTAGAGGAAGAAGTGTTTCGGCAAAGGCAATTATCTTGGTTTGAGAAGTGTAAATCTTAAGAAATTGTACCTCAATATATATAAAAGTGGAAGGCAGTTTAACTATAGTACATGGGTCTGAGAAGGGACTCATTAAATAGGGGGTTGAAGACAGACTTGTAGGTCAGGATGGTTGTGCTGCTTGTGAGTGGTATATCAATGTGCCATGTTGCAGTAGCCATGGCCACAGTATTTGAAGGCAGTGAGATATCTGAGTGAGGCAGAGAGGCCCAGTGCCCCACTAACTAGTGGCAATGTTACTTGGCACACCTTGCATAGTTATATTTTTCTCTGTTGGGAATGTCAGGAAGTAGATACATAATTTTGGGCACATGCAACTCCACGTCTGTATAAAAATTGTGTTGTGCTGTTCGGTATTGTTTTATGCAGCTGTTACAGAATTCATCTTTGGTCCTGTAGAGTGGGGAATTACAGAGAGGGAAACGAGTCTTGGTGAAATGTGGTATAATATGTAGTAATGTAGGAATCTGTTACTGTCTCTTAACAGGTTTGGAGACACAACCATGAAGGTTTTGATTATCCACTGAAGAAAGGATGCAGAATTGCTGGGGTGGAATCAGAACCACAGATTTGTCTGAGGTTCTCCTTTGTTGTGAAATCCTTTGGTGTAGCACTGTGTTGAAACAGTAAAGATTACTGATGTCAGAAGGAAGTTCTTGCCAGAACTCTTCTGGCCTTAGGTCAAACATTAGTAATCATTAGTATTTTGATATGGTGCTTGCCAAGTGTCCATGACATTCTTCTGTTTTCTGCATCGGTGCAGAGACATTTGACTACAAATTGAGGACATCTAGGAAGTTCTTTCTTTCCCAGTTATTGCGCAATGAGTCTGACGTGTTTGTGTACTAACCTAGGGTGAGTGTATGCATTTTTCAGTGCTGAATTTAATTTTACAATATCATTTTTTGAACTGTATTTATACATTAATTCATATCACTGAAACGAGTAACTGATGACAAGTAATAAAGGTATATAGTGTTTTAAAGATTACAGTGTGATGTCATGTAATTTTTCTGTTTTGGCATTCCTGGGGTGGCATTGTGAATGGGAAGCTGTCTGCCTGGGCTTTTGAAGGAGGTCCAACTTCAGCATCACCAACCTTGCAGTGTGGGTCTTAAGCTTTGGACCATCCACTAGGAGTGTCTGTATCAAGGTGTGTTACTTTAGATACTGTTTGTGGTTTGCTGGCATAGATCCAGCATTCAAGTTGAACAGAGGGAACTTAAGACATAAGGCAATGGGTAGGGGTCTGCATAAAATGAAATTGACAATAGTTGGAGGGGTTAGGTTACTCTTCAGACTAGAATATAGCCAAAGGACATAGGGTAGGGTTCATAATTAAATTTGTAGCTGAGGTGGATTCTTGCTAGTTTAACTAGAATGACAACCCAGTATCCCATTCTGTGGCTAGTACTTTGAGTTGACCATCTGTTGTCCTTAGGATTTAATGTAGCAGTATGTGAAGAAGAAAGTGTCAGTGACATGTTCAGTGCCAAAGTCATTCATCAAGATATTCTGAACTCTAATTTTGGCAGGCATTGGACAAGAGATGGGAGTAGGCCCCAAATTCCCCTGTGAGATGATAAGCAGCATTCAAAGACTAAGTTGTCCATCCTCTGAATGAGCTCTATCAATGTTCCTTCAGTCTCATCAATATTACTGTTATCATCTTCTTGTCACCGTCGTCATCACAGCCCTTTTCTTCTTGAACCAACAATGATCCGCACCACTCAGGCTTCATGTTTCAGACTGTTGTGCTTTGTGTATTATGTGTGTGATGTTCCGAGTATAAGCTGTCCTTTGTAGTGAATCTATTGAATGTTTTCTTGGTATGGATTGCAAATTTTTCCTTAAAAATTTTGTTAATATTCCAGTCCCTGGTATAATGTTACATTTCAGGTTACACGTTCGTTGTATATCTATACATAAAATCTTGTATTTTAGCTTCTTTTCTTCTTCCTTTTACACTAGATTACTGTGTGAGGGTATTGCCACATCTATGAGTATGCATGTTTTCTCTTTTGTTTTTAATTATCTCTGGCCTTTTTTCTGTATCTTCTCTGTCTGTGTATACCATTTGTCTGTCATTTCAATGCCAAGGGCTTTGCATATTGAGTAATGTAAATGTGCACAAACTTTGTCGCATCGCATGAAGTATTCATTATTCATCAGATGGAACATCTTGAGGTGAGGTGGTCAATATTTTCTTCATGTTGTTTACAAAACCAGCATTTACTGTCAGTATCTTCCTTCAAAATCTTATTTTTAAAAGAGTTTGTACTAATTGCTTGGTCTTGAGCTGTCACAGTTGGACTTTCTGTTTCTGCTTTAATGTCTTCATATTTTAACCATCAGTATGACTGTTCAGTATCCACCAGCTTT
>Ga0123355_10002262_pt1 | contig 27159 bp, 21 predicted proteins | sample TergutEmb28metaG_3_FD_89872 | JGI IMG/M metagenome (GOLD analysis project Ga0123355, IMG submission 89872) | Embiratermes neotenicus P1 segment gut microbial communities from Petit-Saut dam, French Guiana - Emb289 P1 | ecosystem: Host-associated > Arthropoda: Insects > Digestive system > Gut ... | reverse complement strand
CCATTTATTGACTCCACTTAAGTGGATTCAATAAGGTGTGATGACAATCCTACTGTTTTTCTGACCAGACAGCAGTGTTTAAGTATACTTACTTACTTACTTTAAGTATGCACACATTAAAAACATATACAATCTGCATGACTGTGAAACTGTAAATTTAATTTGTATTATTCTGTGTACATTACAAACACGCAGTCACAGACTATCTGACTGCAAACACCAACACAGTCACGCGTCCAGACATTTATGCAACTCTCTTACATTTCTCTATGCCATTGTTTCCCAAACTCTTTTGCTCAAAGACCCTTAAGATTTTGAAATATACCCACAGATTTCACATCCTTGCTCATGTACATATAGTCTGGATCATGGGTATCCAAAATTAAAAATTTGTATCTCAGAAATGATTTTAGATAGGTGTGAATACATACCACCATTGGGAAGACCTAGGCGTAGATGGGTGGATAATATTAGGATGGATCTCCAGAAGGTGGGATGTGGGTATATGGACTGGATTGGGCTGGCCCAGGATAGAGACAGGTGGCGGACGCTTGTAAGTGCGGTAATGAACCTTTGAGTTCCATGAAATGCTGGGAATCTCTTGACTAGCCGCAAACTAGTTAGCGTCTCAAGGACTCTGCACCATGGAGTAAGTAAGTAAGTAAATACATACCAGTAGCATACATAACAAGGCACTGCATGATTTGACCACACTGTCGCTCGCTTCATTGGGTAGGGGGGTTTCTTAATTAGATATTATAATGCAGGGGTTTTGTAATTAGATATTACAGTGATCATATGCGGTAAACACGCTGCCAATTAAAGAAGTTTCACAATTATTTTTAACAAAACATTACTCCATTAATTAAAAAAAAAAGTAGATTTCAAAGTAGACATTACAGAAATGTACCCGCAGATCCCTTGGGATCCACAGGGCACAATTTGGGAACCACTGCTCTATGCAATATCAAACACACCCATAAACAAACCTTACCAATTAATTGTTGGTAATCACCACCACACCTTCTGCTAATACTACTTAACTTCACACACTGATACAACAAAGCTGAGCAAATCACTACATGTGGATACATGTTAAGTACCAGATCACTGCCTCCAAATTCTTGATGCTACAGGTGAAGTACAAGACTTCATGATGCAGAATTATCTTTCAGAAACTAACATTTGCTCAACCAGAAAATAAATTCCCCACCCTTTATTAATCCAAAAGCTTATATATACATTCACAACAGACTATTACTGGGCAATATCTCAAGGTGAGATAACAGGAGCCAATGACAGACTGTTATGAATGCAGTAATGCAACTTCAGGTTTCGTAAATTGCAGGGGACTTTGTAACTAGATGTATGACTATTTGCTCCATACAGTCACAGAAAAACCCCAACACTTCCTTTGGGCCAAATCTGTCATCTTTAACAGAGTATGTGGTAGTTAAAAATCCTGCTACTGGCTTGATCAACATACATCTTAATGTATGGAATTAACAGCACCTAACATACGAAACTACTGAACATGTACTTCCCATCAGATTTCACAAAAATTGTCCACTATACAGCAGTAAGCCATTTCACATTTAATGAAAAAACATTTTGATCAGTTACTTCTGTAGTCATACTCACTACAATGCAAGGGTATCCATTCATTCCATGTGCTTTCAGCTGATCACAAGTAATTTATATATACATGCCGGTGGGCCGGGATAGCGCAGTCAGTATAGCGATTTGCTACATGCTGGACAGTGCGGGGATCGAATCCTGGTAGGGGTGAAATTCTCCACACCCATCCAGACCAGCCCTGGGGCCCACCCAGCCTCCTATACAATGGGTACCAGGTCTCTTTCCCAGGGGTAAAGTGACCAGGGCGTGGCATTCACTACCCACCCCATCTAGTGCCAAGGTTAAAAAGAAAGAGTAGAGCTATAACTCTACTCCCCCTCTGGATCTTCATGGCCTGTTCTAGGGAGAATTTTACCTTTACTTTATCTATGCCTGTTATATTTCAAAACTATGGAAATACACCCAGAAATTAAATGCAATGCACTGAGTCAGTTGTGGGGCCAACACCAATGTTTTTACTCCATTAGCACCAGAATTAAATTCCTGGTGCAATATGCAAAACCCTGAATATTTACTACAGGATTTAATTTTTTCATGCAAACCCTTACAAAACAACAAAAAATCAAACAAAAAAGGAAGAGGATAAAACCCAAAAAAAGGCTGAACAAAAATGGCCATAAGATGCCAACCCATATGCTGTGTAGCATTAGAATTGTACCCTGCACTGAAGCATCTGTGTCATATAGTGCTAAATGGTCAAGAGAGCAAACCTTACCTTATACACTAAGATGCCATCCCATACAGTTGTGCAAATCACTGAATTCTTCTTAATTCTTCATTATTATAATACACATATAATGTTACTTCCACTTTTTTTTTTTTGAGTTTTGGTAAATGTACAGATCAAACAGCAAAAATTTCAGTCAAAAATTCTTACATCAATTTAGAATCGGTGAGAGCCATCTCATATTTCAACCTAACCAGAACATAATTCCACAGGTCAAATACTGCATTTTTCTTCATACTTACCTACTTTAAAATAACTGCATATTGCAGTCACTGAGTCCAAACAACAACCAGCAGAGAAACAATACAAACAACACAGCACTAACTAGAACTACAGACCATCATAAATTAAGCTGGAGATCACCAGCTGAGAAAAATAACACATTAATCAGTTCTGATATACATGATCCTTACAATGCAAATATGTCAGTCACTAGGTCAGGCTACCTCAACTTAGTACTTAGTTCCAGGAACATTAAAGGAAACATATCAACACTACAGTAAAAGGCAGTTCCACAACTGACATTAAACAAATAAATGTTATAATACAAGGAAGCAGATTATCTTACAATAAAACAGAAGAGACATTAAAGCAATCACTGCAGGTAAGAAATAGATAATGCATTTACTATGTGCAGATCATTACACATTACTTTTGGAGACAAAAGATGATATTCAAAGATATTTTCATGTACATTTCAATAAATAAACTATGTGACAAATATTTTTTAAAAATAAAAACAGCAGCTTCTATGGGAAAACTTTCAGTATTATGTTAGCTAACAGACAAACAGAATAAGTGTTCCAATTTAACAACTTATAAAAAATAATATGCCCCATTTGGAAAACTCATGGCAAGCATTTACACGTGCAAGTGGAATCACTGATAGATACTGTGGCAAAATAACTCTGAGGATACAGTTAAATTATAAAGAAATAATGATGCAATAAATTTGGGGTTAATTACATAAATTCTGATTTACACTTTGATAATACATCATCACAGTAACATGGGCTTGGGATTATGGTCAACCAGTACAATCATGTATGTTTGCTCCATGGCAACTATTCATGACTTACTGGAGCAATAATGAAGTCAAAACATAAAGTTTATATGCTCTTGGTGTGCTGAGGCCACTACCAATCCTACCATGTGCTGCACAAGCCAAAAATGAGTACTGTCTGTCCCTCTCATCTGAGAAGCCAAATTATTTCTGGGTAGGCCTCAAGCAACTGCAATGTACATTCCCATAAAAATGAAATGAATGCTGCTATATACTTGAGATAACAGTAAAGTTGTCCCTGTGCACGCCATGAAAATATATTGGGGAGGGGGAGGGGGTTTCTTTTTTGGCATAGAAGTAATGCCTCATGCGGTTGGTATGCTATGAGTTAATGCTGAGCCACAGGGACAGCCTTCACCTGTTTAACAAAAAAAAAAAATGTAAATAAGATTTTCCTTCACAAGTGTTGAAAATCAGATTAATGCTTTCTTAACATAACACCGTTTTCAAGCAAGTACTGAAACTAAATCGTGTATGTATGCCCTAAAAAATCGCCAAATACATTCAAATCGACAAACAAGACTGCGATACCTTCTCAGCAATCGAAGTAATCATTCTCAAAAAACGTAAACAAACACCTTCCGATGAAGTATCTTCGTGGTACGTCGAAATCTATTGCCATGTTCAAATACAGGCGTGAAAATAAGTCGCACAAGATCTCCGGTGAACGCGTCAACATGCATGCACGCAAGCATGCCATAAAATTTACCTTCGAAAATACTCAACAAATATCACAAGCTTAGTACATACAAGTTTTCATAGTCTTCCACACAAATTTGTTCCCATTTCGGGGTGCGTAGCAATCAATGTTGGTATGCGCTACACCAATGCACAAAATTCATAAATCCCTTACCACGGATTTTCAAACCAAATCCAAGTGTTAAATTGTTGTCTTCATCAATCATGTTTGTTCCTATAACAACACGAACATGATAACGTGCTTCTTTTATACTCACCTCCTCTCCTACTCGCCGCAAATTACGGACACCTCTACCACAATCCTCAGACACACGCCATTTTGTACAACGACACACACATATCGCAACTGATGTACACAGCATTAACAATCAAACCACAGATCATCTACATCAGACTGCAAAGAAACTTACGTCCATGGATTTCAATCTGTGGAAACGCATCCAATTGTGCTGCTATCTATTGACTAAACGCAGTTGTGACGTACTTTTACCCTACCCCTAACGGTAACTTCAAAAACTACACAATTAGCCTTGGTTGCAAAACCGATAACACAAACCACCTCTAACCTTTTACTACAAAGAAAATAAATTTCTTCTACCGCGTAACCTCACTTCGGTTCTGTATATACTACACACTTCGTACTATGTTTCGGCCCTTAGTGTTGACCGTCTTTAGGTCCATAACTTTGCAATAACCTGTATAGGAATTCAAATTATATGTAAATATTGACATTTCATACTACCTGAGAGATTGAGATCGCACTCCATTGCAATTGCATTATTGTATTCAAGTATATCATTAGTTTCACAGTAATTATCAAACAACATGTATCAGTACCCAGCTTCACTGGTTACGTGCACCACTTAAACAACCCAAGTTGTTTCATAACCTGTTAGCCGCAATTACAGTTTTACTACCATGTGCAGACCACTTGCAACAAATTAAAGCCATGGCATGCAGTCTGCAGACAAAAGACTTCAGCATCAATGGGGAATCATGCCATGACAGAACTAAGCACCTTACTGTTTTGGACTACTTGGCGCCTGGACTTTGTCAACTGCGTAATGATCTAGAAAACATGCAAAGATGTAAGAATATTTAAAACATATTAAATTTGATTCATTAACAGACAAGTTAAGTAAAACAAAAGCTGTGGATAAACTGGCAAACAAGAAGTTGTGAGTTGGAATGTATGGCAACTACAATAAGATGAAACAAAATATATAGCACAAGCATACATACCAGATGTTTTATGTGTTGAAATCTAGAATAGAAATTGCTGTCTTTGTCATGTACAACATATAAAGAGCAACTTTCTTTCTCAGTCAGTTGCTGCAAGCTGGGGCCATAAATTTGAAACCTTTGGCACCAGTATTAAGTGTCCTAGTCTGCAAAAATGTTGGGGCTTATTTTGAAATGGCCACCATTCATTACTTTCCATATGCTTGGTTAGCGACTTCAGCAGAAATTAGATTTCTCAGCACCAGACTACACGTCAACTAAAGTGGTCTTTTCGAACAAACGGGTTATATCAGTTGGTATGCCATTGCACAATCTGAAGGCCAGTACCTGCCTCTCAAAGTGTTAGAACTGTTTGCTCCTCTTTCCCATCTTCAATGCTGTCCTCCCCCACATTCATCTCGTGTTTGCGACACTGCATATCTTATGTATTCAGTAAAGCCATTCACTTGTATCATCACTGCCACAAGTTACCCTACAAAGACTTTCAATGTGATCGCAAGTTTTCCCAAGACTGGCACATCTGCCACACTGTATATGGAATGCTGTAGTATTCAGTGTTTGGAAGTCTGTATTATACAATTCCTTGACTCGTAGTATAGTAGTGCAATTAGAGCTGCACAGACTGGCTGCCATTTTTCTTGTATACAGTGCATAATTTAACTGCTATTTATTTGTATTTTGTTAAATATACAATTATTTGTGGCATATTTTTCATTTCATGAAGTTGTTTAGTCATTTTAACCATCAGTTTATCAATTTAAGGTATAAAAATTATTTGGAACCCTAAAGGCTTTCTTGTTTCTGACACTAATATGTTTACACTGCTCAGAAACAAGATAAAATTGTGTGAATACTGCTCTAAAATTCCACTTACATTTGTGCCATTGAGGGGTCTAAGGGGTCAGTGGATACAGACATAGATAAGGATGCGTGTATTTTCTGTTGAAATCAGAAATATGGGCAATGTGAAATCTGCACCAACACAAAGTTGTTCATAGACACCAGCTGTGATACAATGTGCCTGAAATTGTTCCAGACAAAATTCTTAAATGTACCCTTAGCATTAATTGAAGACGTTTATTCCAGAACCATCCAGAGACAAGTATCTGGTTACTTCAATTTTCTTGCAAGTAAATAACATTTCAGGGATGCAGCAAGGCAATAAATGTGTAGGGTAAATGGTAATCTAGTGTGTATGTAACGCACCCAATGTCTAGCAACCAAATCACACTGGCAGTATAATCACTGCAAACTGTGTGGCCGAAATGCCACTAATTCAAGAAATTAAATTATGGTGATATAACATCCACTTCCAGTGTGAGGGTAATGACACTATCAGCCTTAATTTAAGATAGTCTCCATTTTGGTTTTGATTTGTTATTGTGTCAACAGTTGGTAAGAAAACATACAGCTGCTTCACATGAATATAACAGTTCATGTTTCTAAAATGTCACTTATAAAATGTGTGTAACTCAGCTACTCTTCAAGTGCTCAAAGAAACATTAATGTCTATTCAACTGAAAAAGTATACAGACTTCAACACACTATCAATTTCAAAGTCTCCTTTCGATGGCAGCCTCCTCAGAATCTTGTTCAGCCTGTGTTTTGTCATATCACTCACAGATCCATCATTAGTAAATTCTCTGCAACAATAAGCACAAATGATACAAGTATAAGAAGGCGCACACAATTTCTGATAATAGTACTTGCTTAACGAAATAAACAGAATAAAAATGCGCTTATTACAATACACAGGTGGTTTGGTAAGGCATAACCTCTAAGCTGCATGTCTCAGTGCTGTTGCTCTCATTCTGCTGGACAGTCTGTATGTGCATGCTCTCTCTCTCTCACTCACACACACAAATGAGAAAGAAACACGTCAGGAAATGTATGCATAGCGTAGATGACATACAGTTCATGTTTCATAATTCTTTTTGGTTGAGTTCCAATGGCTTCATAAATGGCTGCAATCTCTGGCCCGCACATTTCCCTGATTTAACACTGTGCAACTTTTATGTGTGGGAAAGTGTATAAAGTGTATTAAACAAATGCCCCACAGTCTGGAAGAACTAATAAACAACATCCGTGAGATTTCAACAATTTCTGGGGAAGGACTCCATAAAGTAAATATTGTGTCAAAATATGGAGTGCATTCGGCCAGGAGGACAACATTTGCAGCATTTGCTGGTCAGTTTTTAGTAGACTTTCTAAAGGTTATTATTACTGTGAATCTTTTTCTTGCCTCCACCAATGAACATTAAAACTCCTGAAACTCGGTGAACAATATAATGCTAGCGGAGCATCAAGCAGGCACCAATCAGTTTTTTTAAACAACACCCTACACTTAGCAAGATGTGAGATATGAAGTTTTCATGGCAGAGATGGTGAAAACTGTTACAATGGCTTGTTACAACATGTTGATTGGTACATAATTACCAGTGTTCTACAGGAGCTTGGTGCCTTCTCTTTCAGGATCCCAGCAGTCACAGAAGACATGAATTTTCATTTATCAAGATACATGCAAAAATAGGCTGTCACTTCTGACCTTAACAAAAACTGGAATGTGTTTGAAACCTGTAGCAGGGCTTATAAATACCAAATTTATGAAAATGCAAATCCTGCCCATCTCATCCTTTCTGATTTAATCTCCCTAATAATATTAAGTGAAGATCACAAATGATTAGGTTCTCTCTATGCTACATATTCTTCACAAGTTTATTACTTTGTATCTACCAGTTCCACATCTTTTCAAAACAACTCATCAAATTACAGTTTCAGGCACTTACCTTCTCTTTTTATGCAAAGTTTCTGCTCCTGTACACAACCAAATTTGTTTCTATGCTACAATTTGTATACTTCTTTTTCTTTGAATTTCATGAGATGGAGTTTAATGTGAGACTCTTTCTGCAGTTTCTCACTGAAATCTCAATGCATACACATAAAAAAAAAATTACAACTTTACCTTTCTGCATAGCTGTATTTCTGTGCCAGAAATGCTGACAGATCCTCCAGAATAGGCTGTGAATGCAGGGATACAAACTGCTCCCTGCAAACCTGAAAATTGGGGATGGTACTTTCATGAATATCTTGTTTAAATCACTTATTTAACAAGAACTTGCAGGAAGAAATTAACTGGGAACATATTGAAAGCAACTTAGTGAATCTACTGATCTGTTTCTGGGCACAGTTTCCATGAGTGCAGACTGTGACTATATTAAGTTTTGAACGACTGCTAGGTTTGTAATTTTTAACACATTACAGAAATCTTCATTGAATATTTGTAGGTAAACATACAATTTCAAACACCTACCTGCAACGGTTACTTATCACATTTACTCACACTATTTATGCCATAAATAATTTTGACCTCCCCCCCCATTAAGGCAAGAAATTTTGAAACAAAAAATCATGTACTATATTTTTACCCCCAGATTTAAGAACAAATGGCCGGTAGATCAGATATGTATGTAAGCAATTAATGATATAATCTGCACCCTTATGTGTTGTGTCATGCATGGCCATTCGGTACTACTAACTAAATGGTAGCATTTGACGGTATACAGTGCACACCAAGTTCCATAAAATTTATGAACTCATTAAGAAGTTATGAGTGGGATATACACACATGGAAATGCTAACACTATCAGCTTATCCTTGCATCTGACAGGCAATCATACCTTATTCATAATAGCTACACTGCTTGGGTGAGTCCAGAAACAGTCGTGAACAGAGACAAATGTAATGCCTTCCCTTTCACAGAAGAGAGAAGTCAGCATCATGTGACTAGAGTCCAAGGAGTGAATGAAATTTGGTGGAAAAGCATTCTTCTGTTTCATCACGTTTGGCCGCCTAAAACAAATAAAGTGCCATCAGACAAGTTAACCTTATTTATGTACAGAATAGTACAGTAGGGTCTTATTTTGCGATGGTTCGTTTTACGACGATTCAATTTAATGACCCTCGTCAAGTCAGACTGAGCACTCCTGACCTGTGGTACATCACTGTCACAACTCAAGTGTCCTTTCTCTACTTAGTGTGCTTCTGCCTCTTTTCCTGCATGCACGTGTTTCTTCTTTTTCTATTTTAGTGCAGTTCTTTTAAGGTAATTGTGGTTTTTCCACCCATGACATCTACCAAAAAAGACACAAAAGAAGAAAAAATCAAAACAATTGAGGTCACATTCTTTCTTTACGTTTTCTGAACCATGGCCTGGGCCTTCTTCAACAAAATAAAAAGTGATTTGATTGAAATTTTTTTCAATTATCTGTGTTATTTTCTATATACCTAATTCATTAAATTAGAGTTGTAAGATGTAATGTTAAGAAATAATGTAAATTATAATATTGACTAATTAGTTTGGCCCACGAATGTATCTCAATTTCAACCATTTAAATATTACTTGTTTTATGACGATTCGATTTACAACCAAATATTCGAGAACGTAACCCCGTTGTAATACGAGACCTTACTGTATGGTGGTTCAAAAAGTAACAGAGGGCAAAGATAAAATGCAACATTTATTCTACTGTAATTTCTGTAGATTACTCAGTACATTTTTTGATCTACAAAACCCACAATATATCATCAGAAACTGTAGGGAACAAACAGCAGCAACATATCAAGGTTTAACTGTATACTCCTTCCATGTCATTGCGTGACTTAGGCTGTAGTGGATTGGGGTCAGCTTACTCAAACATATCCAGTGCGTAGTGCTCCTTGATTTTCTGGGCACCGGACTTAACTTCTAGCTTCTTATTGGGGCGGCTGTAGGGTTGAACAACTGGAAGGCCCAAAGGTGTGACCCATTCTACATTCTGACCACAAACTTGGGAAATGAGTCGGGCACATTCAGTAAACCAGTCCTGGCAGAAAGAAGTCAGTATTTTAATACATGAACAAATTAGCAAAATACAACAGCAAAATATACAGCTTCTGTTTACTCTTTGATAAGCCTTCTAAAGAGAAAGTAAATTCTGTCTTTAGTACCATACCATGAATATAAACAGGGGGGAATTGAGGTAAAGTTACATGTATGCTTATCAACAGTGTACAGTCTTCACAAGTGACAATATCATGCCCTCCCTCCCTCCCTCCCTCCCTCTCACGCACACACACACACACTTAAAAAAAATTCACCTGCTTATAATTTCAGTGCTAGATGAAGCAGCACGAACCATCAACATGCTTAGTAACTTCTCCCTACTTGTACCCACAGAATAGAAGACAGAGAGGTCCCCACAGCTGGTTTTGACATGGTAGAAAAGAATAAAGTCCCTGACACTGTAGGAAATATAACTCCTATCATCACAGCCACCATAGTAAGTCTCCCTGCATTGACTAGGCTATGATGCCTCTATCATTGTGACATTTGAAATGACTACCGTGAAAGTTACCATATGGCTGTATATTAACAAGAAAATTGAAGCCTCCAGTACTATTATGTGCACGGTCACTATCACAATACTGTACACAAACAAAAAAAAGTGAGGCCTCCAATATTATTATGTTCACAATGACTATCACAAACATTATCACTGCTGTACATTAACACAAACCTGAATTTCCTTTGTAGATGTAAACATTTCTTGCAGGCTTTCAAAAGTCTTTCCTACAAGATATGTTGATCCTGGCCACACATAATCTTTAGGGAAGTTTTCTAAATCTGTAGGAGCAACAAAAATCAAATCATTACATACAGTTTCACATGACACTTAATAAGGCAGTTTCATACATTTGTGGCTCTTTTGCGAGCCACAAGAAGTCCTGTAAATTGCAACTACACCACATACAGTCTGAAAGATTGCAGTACAGCCATTCTTGACAACAGTCAGTATGCAATTATTCTATAGAAAGCTGACACATTAGGCAACATGACAAAAGAATTTTCTCAACATATTACACAGCAAAAGAAACAGAAGGTTTGAGAAAAGGCATTATGATGGCTAGTATAGCAGGTTTCCCAACAAAAATAGAGTAAGTTATGAAATTTTTGCAATGCTATAACTTCCATTTTCCTCTGATATGATGATGTGTAAGAAGGTAATCAGTCCAATCACCCAGTTACGCCGTACCATATCCCAAAAGAACAGAATTATCAAACAGAAAGTGCTTTGCAAGACATCACTTTAACACTACTAAATGTGTTGCAAGATGTGACCACTGGAAATGTCTGGACAAACTCTGTCACATAGACAGTATGACACATTAGTCTAAGAACAGCAGTATGTACTAATGGAAAGTGGCCAACTGATGCCTCTACAATGAGCTATGCAGTCTGCTGCTGAAATTAGTGTATCAACACGGCCTCAAAATCTTCATCTCAACTAGACCCGCAGCCCTGTAAATTCTTCAGGGGTTATACAAATGGCTCCGGCTTCGGTGGTCTAGGGGTAGCGTGCTGGCCTTTAGTACCCAAGTTTGCGGGTTCAAACCCGGCTGAAGCTGTCGGATTTTTAGGGCAAAAAAATCCTCAGCATGCCTTCCTTTGGAGGGGAAGTAAAGCCGTCAGTCCCATGTCGTAGATTTGTGGCATGTAAAAGATCCCTAAATTTACGTGGAAGTCGGAATTCAGGCAAAATTACTATCGGACATTTTTCTCGCCCCAAGTTCCACCTTTCGCTGCTAGGAACTCTCGCGTCATTGCGGACGGAGGCACCTGGCGGCTAAAGTGGGAACGTTTAAAGGCAGGGGAAAGCAATGGCAAACTACCCCCAAGAACTTGCCCAGGATGCAATGTGCCAGAGCCTTACCGGTCACATGACTGGGCTCTGGTTCCTGCCAAGCCCGGCCTTCAAGGCTGAATACTAATGCATGAATACACATGGCAGGGCAAAGACAAAGGTCTGGAATGTGACAATATGACTGATCGTATTCAGCTGGTCATATACAGTAGCAACAGTGTAAATATGTTTCACATAGCCCTCACATTTACCTTTCAACTGGCGGGCAATTTGAAGGCGAGCCCCAAAACGTGTTACCCCGTACACAGTTGTCATGACAGTTTGCTTGATCACTTTTCTATGGATATGACCTTCTAACACTTGGGCTATTTGCAGACCTTGCTCAGCATCTTTGTATCTTTCCCGCTCCACCTAAACTCACAAAGAAATTACAATGTTAGATTCCCAGCACAAGCTTTTGTGGTGATTACTTGTATGCTAAAAGGTATTCTGCCAGTCTGTTCTACACATGATACAGGAAGTGACACGATGCATCCATATGCTCAGCCATTCCCTGAGCAGTTACGAATAAAAAGCTGAATTGTCAGACCTCACTTGGCAATTAGCAGATTCCCATGGCTGGCAAAGTGAATTCTTAAGAGATTCACGATACACATTTACACGATCACCCTTTGTAACTTTGTTGTCCCGACACGCTCAGTCTGGTAGGTGATCGTCTTTCGGGAAACAGGTGTGGTTCACCGAATCACATATAGTTTTAATTATTTATTTTTACTTGTTGTTCTATTTACTCAATTTGTTGTTGATAAAATGAAAAAAAAAGGCATGCTGTATCAAGTTAAACAACTAAATCATATTTTATTAAAATAACACAGTCACTCCTACTCCCTCACTCACACCTCTCGTACACAACTGACTTCGCTACTGGACTGCTAGCATCCGTTATCAGCTCCTAACTGTTTCGGCATTTAAATCTCTCCCCTCCTACCTATCACCAACGGTTCTGAATATACGTTGGCAGATTAAACGCAAAACATACAGCTATGAACCATCTGTAACTGATGCCAGCAATGCTAATAAACAACTACATAAAAAATGTTTGGCTACACATTCCAATACCCCTCTTCTAACTCACGACGACCCACTCTAACTCATCTCTGCTAGACATAATATCACAACCAACAAATGGTATTAAGTGAAGGAAAGTATATTACTCACACTGTATACCACCTATGTGTAGCAGTTCTGCTAACTCATCAAACATTATCTAACTCACCAGTGCTGCCACACAGCTGTACACATCCTGCGGCCTCACAGATGGTTTGAGATTCACACTTTCTGCCCCCGCACTGTCTCTGCCCAGGGCAGCATAGTGTTGCAATCCATTGCAAGAGCCATCTTGATGAACAGGAAAATGGCATACATAGCTTTTGGGGTCTCCTGACTTAATGGCCTTGGCTATTTCCATGCAACTAGCAAGAGTTTGCCAAGGTTCTTCTGACTGTGCCCACCACATTTGACCCTGAAAAAGAAAAACGGTACTGCAAAAGTGTAGATGTGGGCAAGAAATGCATTCTTTCTCCAATTACAAGTTTTATCAACCTCTCTCAAAAAACAGCTCAGTCAGTATAGTGACTCGCTACGGGCAGGACGGTCCGGGGATCGAATCCTGGAGGGGGAAAGATTTTCCACTACAGTCCAGAATGGCTCTGGGGCTCACCCAGCCTCCTATACAATGGGTAACGGGTCTTTCACGGGGGTAAAGCAGCCGGGTCATGGCGTTGACCACCCACCCCCATCTAGCGCCGAGGTTAAAGAAACAGTAGAACTATACCTCCACTCCTCCTCTGGGCCTTTGTGGCCTGTGCTAGGGTGAACTTTACCTTCTTACCTTTACCTTTACACTTCATTTTTCTGGGCCAGCTGAAACTTTTGGCTCCAAAGAAGTGTAGAATTTCTTGAACAGTTGAGCAAATATTAGCTTGTCAATAGAAGCTGTGCTCCATGAGTCAGTTTCCTGATTAACTGCCCTTAATGAGCAATGCGATTCTTGAAGATTCAAGTGTTCTGCAATGTGACATCGTGATGCTTGATGTGTAGCTCAGAAGGATCACAGGGCCTTCATGTTCAGGGTCAAGCTGTGAACGAAGAGTGCTTGACCCTGAAAGTGAAGGCTCTATGATCCCTGGAAATACTGATAACCATTTACCACATTACTGAGTGTAATATCTCAGAAGACTTGAAACTTTTAGCAATACAACTGTCAGAACCTCAAACCTTGCAACATAAATCTTCACAAATACCTTTCAGCTAACAAGAGACAACTAAGCCTTTGCAAATTTTGATGTTTTGCTAACTGTGCATCTCAGTATAATCTTAGTAATTAACCAATTTGATGCACAAAATCTCGTTTTGTAATAAGTTCATTAAATGCCTCTACGTGTTTCGAGCACTATGTGTTCATCATCAGGAGGTCAAAATTGTACTATACAGCATCTGGTATCATCACACCTACAGGTGATGATACCAGATGCTGTATAGTACAATTTTGACCTCCTGATGGTGAGTACATAGTGCTTGAAACATGTAGGGGCATTTAATAACTTTTTATAAAACGAGATTTTATGCATCAAGTTGGTTAATTACTACGATTAAGCCTTTGAAGTTGTACCAAATGGAAGAACCATGGGCATATCATGTGCTTGTTAGAAACAAATGAGCACTTCAATTATATAATGGCATCTAGCCGTCTGAACATATTCAGAATGTAAATAAATTACGCACCAAAATAAAAGGAAAAAGGGTTAAAAGCTCTTTTAATAGATACTTATCGATTCACAAAGTATACACCACTCAATATCTGTATGAGAATAAACTATCATCTCCAAAGATTAGATATGTTTTCCTCCTTAACTGTTACAGGTACTGAGTAAATATTAAACCATTACATTGAAACTTTATTTTTTTACTGCCTGTGACATTTGCATCTAATCTAGTCTAAGAATGTCAGAACTTTTACCTTCCCTCCATGTGTCTTCATGGCATGACATTAAAATAGAGACACGCAAGAAATCATGATTTGTTCAGGTAATCAGAAGTGATATGTCATACTTTTATTTTAACCACTGATTTAAATATAGCATTTAACGAAAATCCGTTCACTGTAATTGGTACTGATAACTACAGCATGAATTACATGTAAAGAATTTTTATGCTATTTGCTTTATCCTCTCCCTTATGAAGGACAAGAAAATCTGTACAGTTACACAAGCAAAGTTACTTTGCTCTCAAAGGAATTACTGTGCATTCAGCTCACAGTCAAAGGCTTCTCAGCAGAGTCAATGATTTCAGGCAATAGCTCGTCTGCCAACTGCAGCCTTTCATCCACTGGATCTCGTTTCTTTAAACCAGTCAGATTAATCACGTGGACCTAGATCAAAACAGCAAACAAAAAATAAATAAATCTAACATCTCAAACGTCTCACAAATGTAAATTCTTCCCGTGACAGCACTACGCTAAGACCTCAAAAGGGTTGCCTAATCACAGTACTCTGAGTCAGACTGGGCTCAATATTTTCTAACCATCCCGTAAGTCTGAGCAACAAACTTACACAGATCTATCATATATAATCTTGCAGTGTTCACTTCAACCCTGAAGATGGAGGTAGAATGTTTCCCCAAAGTGTCAGTGTTCAACAACAAGATTACAAGCTGTCAAAACCCATAAGACCAAACTCTAAACTTGGATACAAAGTTTTATCAGAATACTGTATGTCAAGTTGTTATGGAAATGGGATATACATATTGGACAGGCATTTGTTTGACATATTTTATGCAAAGAACATTTAACAGCAGTGTAATTAAAATAGAAAACTGAAAATAAGGACCCTCTACTTATCAGAAGAGCACCCTTAATCTGATTTCACTACAACTGGGAAATCAGTGTCACAATGTACAACAGCATCATGTACCTATGTGTTGAATGAAATTTATCCCTGTGATGTGTATTCCTTTCATTCATTCATTCATTCCTAAATGTGACCTATAAAATTATCAACTGACCTTAAGCCAGTTGAGACCACTGGATCCCAAAGGCTCTCCTTTGGCAAAACAAAGCAGTGATCTTGCCATGTCCGAACCCAGGTGATTCAAATGTGGTGGACATGGGTACACTCGTCCTCGGAAATCCATATTATGTGGAAGCCAGAAGACATGTTTCCTGAACTACAATAAGAGAAACAGGTATTAAGAGGGAATCACAGTATGCCTAAGAAGAAATCACAGTACGCCTAAGAAGCTCCCACTTTGTAGCATTTGATCATTTCTGTGCTCTCCATGTTTTACTTGTGACTGTAACGAATGACTATAAAAATGGCAGTAGTAATACAGAATGTACAGAGTACAACACTAACATGCCACTCTTACTACACTTATTAAAGAAGTTACAAATAAAGTTGAAAATAACACAAAGAAGATTCTTTCAGAAGTGGAAAAGTAAAAACAGACCCAGTATTTGCACTCAGACAAATATAAGGGAAAGTTTAGCACCTGGTAAAAATAAAAACACATTTATGGATACTGAAAAGGCACATGGGGACATGTAAACATAATTAAGGTTTCTGCATAAAGAAATTACATATGGACATTCCAAATGATGATGATCATGATGATGATGATGACGATTACGACAATGACAACCATGACCCTATCAATGATAAGAACATCTAAACTTTAGCCATAATCATGTAACTGTGGCTTTGTGTAACATACAATCAAAGGTAACACATAGTTCTGCACCACAACTTTTGGACACAAAATCTGGTAAAAAGTTTGTAATTTAAGCAAGTAAATAAGGCAGTCTGGAAATCAAACTTGCACACTCTGGGAAAATGCTAACTAAATACAGGATTACAAGACGTGAAAATACCAGTAAAAATAATTTAGTAATGACAGCTATTGTACGTTAACGGGTGGTACAAACAAACCAGAGATCCGTCTAAGCAGATAACAAGTCAACTTTCTCAAAAACTCTGAAAATTTTCCAAAGAAAAAACAAAAATGCATAAGACACAAATTCATAGTAAATCCTGAATTCTGCAAAATTTATCACTTACGTGGTTTGCCAAAGACAGCCTGTAGAGGGCATCACACCATAAACTATACATCTCTGCTTTGCGTCTTCTCAGAGCCATCCTCTGTCGGAATATCTGAAATCTCTCTGCTTTTGTCATCTCTGGAGTAGCTGCTGCAGGAAGAGGACAGGAAGATGGTGGTTCTGGTATATCTAGTCGCTGAGAACCTCCGTTATTGAACACCTCAATCACTACATCAAGAACCTTGTTGTAGGAAGTAATACAAAGCGAACAATAGTCACATGACACAGTAAGTGAATACAACATAGTTTAATTCTACATCACAGGCCAGTAAAAGAAGACCCAGTTCCACACAGTGGGTATTAAAGACTAGCCACTCTATTGCTTATACTTCTCATATCATTACAATTGCAAAATCCATTCCAAGTTTGCAGCTACACACTATGTACTTGTTTTATAAACAATGAATTAAACAAATTCTATGTTAAAACATCTGCAAAAACCACATCCATATTTCTGACAGTGAAAACGTTTCAAGCCAAGTGCAAATTGTCAATGCCATTACTGAGCAGTTTGTACCATACACAGAGCATCCACCAACAGTTTTCGTTTTGCTACAAAATATCCTTCCTACAATAAACTTCCAAGACATTGACATAATGTGTTTTAATTTGTACAGTTCATTTTAAATTAATTATTTCCACTGTCTTCTACCCTGAAGATGAAGAGAGTATGTCCCTCTGAAATGCTGACATCCAGATACCAAATTACTTGGAATATGAAAATTCATTACCATGAAAACTTCAAAACTGTTACAGTAATCCATGCATGTGTGTGTGTGTGTGTGCATCTGGCCACATGTGTATTCAACTTTGGCTATCACAGAGCACAGACACTAAAAAAATGAATGGGATGGGGGCTAGCCATGCACAGAAATCAAGAATAATGTGCAAAGAAATTCCTATTTAATATAAACCTTCAAAAGACCAGTGTTCGCATACAAGAACCCACACAACAAACCACCCCTAGAAATTCATTGCATTTTATACACTTACTCAACAAGTACATATATGGTATTTTTAAGACATGTTTCATTAATCTCTTTTATTTTCCACAATATACCATCTATGCCATATTATTATATTTTTCTGTTCAAATAATATGTTTTCCAGAAACCATGCTCTAGAATATAAATACCAACTCATTCGTTTAAAGGGTAAATCAAGGTTTACATTAAATGGGGAATATGTACAATTACATCAAGAAAACTTAATCTTTTTACATGACTTACTGTATAAAATTATGATAAAATAATTCATATTAGTAGTTTGTAAGATACAAATAATGAAGGAAGTGTTATAAAGAAGAACAAGTGCAATTCTATAAACAACACAGGATGTGTGACAACACAGTTCAATAACGACTAGGCTATGAACTGGATGGTCTGGGGCTTGATTTCTTGGACAGCAAGCAACTTTTCAGTTCTCCAAAAATGTCCAGACCAGCTCTTGTGAGCATACAATTTAGTCAGTAAGTATCAGGGGTTCTTTCCACAGGGGTGAAAATCCCAGAGCATTACGCTAACCACTCGCCTCCATTTACTGCTGTGGTTAAGAATGAGTGAGACTATACCACTACTCTTTGTATAAGCCTTCATGCTGTGAAGAGGAATGACTTTCACTATGCTTTTACATAAACTATAAAATTAATTTCCAAAATAATAAATGACTTAACAAGCAATGCACCAACATCAGTCAATAATCAAAGTGACTACAATGTCACAAAGTTTGGTGCACGTTCAATATCTGACATCATTCACTGAGGTTTTAGCTGTAAGATAATGATTCCTGACAGACAGAAAACTTGAATATGGATTGCCACTTTGACAGCAAGTTCACTAAACTGAGGTACAAGTTCTGCGAGGACAAGAAATCCTTACAGTAAATGTGGATTATATACAAAATTGAAATTCACGCAGTAGAAAACACTATTCCTGCCAGAATACATGACAATCATGCATACAAGAAAACTCCCCCACAAAATCTTGATTTTCCAAGAAAATACCTATACAGAAAATATTTAGTTCTGTGCACAATTTTAGGGCATGCCACACTGCACCCCCCCCCCTTTTTTTTAGATGATGAACTAGAAAAAATCGTCATATATCTGGGTAAATACGATAATATATTGTTTAAACTGGGATTTGACTGGAACCAGAAAAAACAGCAAACTTTTTTCCCCCTGATGGTACTTAATACCTACTTTGTGGCTACCTAAGTAACTCCACAGAGCACAGCCCTGCTTCAGAACCTAAGAGGCCCTCAACCAGCCAAGAAATTCCCGACATTTTACGGAACATGAGAGTTCATTACCATATTCTCAAGAAACAAACGAATCAAGTCAGCAACTTCCCATCCCATTTCCTGAAGATCATTTTTAATATTATTATCACATCTATGCCTGGGTCTTCTTTCACCTTCCTTCATGATTTCCAACCAGATTCATGTGTGCATGTCTGTTCTATACCATGTGTGTGTGCCATCCCCATCACTCTTTCTGGGACCACAAAAAATATTTTACAAAGAATTTCACTAAATGTGAAACAGTGACTCAGGATTCCACTGTCCTTTCAATGTCATATGTGCTGGACATACCGATTCATTGACCATCCATGGAACAGATCCGAGTTGGTTCAAGGAATCAAGACATGGATACAACTGCTGCACAGGGGTCTTCTTCAGTATGTGCCATTGCTGGGCAGCTTGCTGAGGAAGCCTATAAACATTATCCATTTAAACCAAGTCATTTAACTTCTATAGGTCGGCCTTTTCTATTAGGATATACGTAAGAACAGCAAAAATTTAAGGAAATTATTTAATTTGTATAAGTAAATTATACTATCAGTTCTGATATGACCCAAAAGTGATAAAACTATAACCTCATGAAGAACTTCATAAAACTATGTTTAAGAGCACAAGAACCCTCTCATTGTGGAGGAATATACACTAAACAAGAAAGGGTATTGTGATGATTTCTCAATCTGATTATTTTTGGTTTGGTATGCAGTAAATATGTGTGAAGTGTGTTGTGTATGCAGTGTATATGCCATGAAATTCCAGGGCATTTGGAAACCAACTACAAAAATTTCAGTTAGGGGACTGATTCTCAGCACCAAATGCAGCATGGATTTTATTTTCGGTTACTGGGCTTATCCATCATATACTCCACTACAGCTGATAATAAAGAGTTCACCAGTTCAGAAAGCCCCATATAAAGAAGTAAATACTGTTCTAAAATTATGTTCAAAGATCTTAATCACAAAGACAACATATACATGCCACAAATTACTGATGAAACATTCTCAATATTTAGATAGGAATGATTCAATTTTCAATTCCTAGTGAATTATATTTTTAAAAATACTGTTCCCCATAATAAAAAAAAAAAGTGAACATATTTTACGCCCAGTAAATAATTACTCATGATATGTTGAATTTAGGAATAATCTACCTTAAATATATTTACACTTGGCAGAAGGTAAAATCATGGCAAACAAACCAACATGTGCTTAATTTCAGACTTCCGTCATGAAGTAGTTTTGGATTCTTGGCCCCTGAAGATGGGACCAATAGGTTGTCTGAAAATGCTGGGAAGGAGTTACCACTACTTGCTGCATAATAATGTAGAAGGAGTTTTTCAAACTAACATACCTTGGCAGGCAGAAAATCTTGTGGGGTACATAAATGAAAATTCTTACGTGCTTTGGAATTCTACACTTTGGCTGGACAAGAGGCCATCACTCAGCTTTCTGGTGCATTGCCAATATATACCCATTACAACTCAGAATTCACACAATAGTTGGAAGCTGTATAATTTTCAGTCCACTGCACAAAATTGTTGGACAAAGTACAATTTTATTGTCAGGACAGTTAAACTACTTTACCAAAAACATGTCTAAAAAAATTTTTACCTCTTGTAAAGTGACTGAGAAATTATTTATGGAAAGGAGGTACACGGCACCTTGTATTGTTTTCTCTCTTCATTGACACAAGCGGTAAATCGAACGTTCAAAATCTTTAACCCCTGGGGCATTGAAATTAAATGCCCTGTGTCATGTCCAGCAGGCCAGAACTTAAATAGGGGGTGTATAATGAAGGCCAAAATAGGCCATCAGCTACATTCTATAATAGGTGCCAAGAGGTCAGTAATGTTCCAGTTTGTGCAACCATGCAATTACTAACCTAATCAGATCTGCCTTCGCTATTAAGTAACCACCACTACCAATTGATGTCCATGGCAAAGGAGGGCATAACATTGGCACAGTAGCTGCTTCAAACACTAAATCTTCTTGAGCAGCACCTCGGAACAAACGTGCCAAAACAGGATGTGGTTTGACTTCCTCTTTCATAAGACGTCCTTGTGTCCTGAATAACGTATAGAAAGCTGGCAGAAGATGCCTGAAAGTACAGTACATATAATGGCAAGAGTTACATGGAAGAAGAAAGTGCTAAAGCGGCATTAAGAAACAAAAAAACTAATTACAAAAGTTAATCTTTGCTCAAGTTTTTCATTCCATCCTACACATTAAGTAGATGGAAATTCACATTGTTCAAAGCACTTACACTTCACATTCACCAACAAAGTTTCTCTGGATGCCCTGTGTGGAACAGCACAAAGGTTAGGAATATTAAGTAACCCTCAGTAGCAACTATGTTATGCTGTTTATCTCACGTCATTTAATGCTAAATGTTTTGACTTCTTCTCCAGGGTCACCACTAGACAGCATGAATTACTCAAACAAAGCCGATCCTGTACAATATGTGAATTGTATCACAAATTCACTTGAGATCTCAGCTCTACAGAGAAATGTATGGTAGTCTTGTGTTTACATCACAATGGGATGTCCCACAACAAAGAGCAAAAAGCGATTCAATCCTGCCCAACTTCTGCCATTAGTTTTCACACCAAATAATAAAGAATCTAACTGGCAGATCTGCTCAAATTTTCATTGCATCTGATATGTGTTGACAAAAACACTCTCCACAGCACATTTCATCTCTCTGTAAATTTAATGATAGAGTAGGAAAAGAATTTATGACTCACATGTGGGTAAGTATGGTAATATGATAATGTATACATTTTTAACTACTGTCTTAAAATTTCAAAGCTGCAGAAGCTGCTGAAACCAAGAGAAAATTGGACTCAAAATGTGGACTTGCTATTCTAAGAAGCCTGCAATATTTACTCTGTCGCGTTGTTCACTTTGGCAATGTTGACATCAATTTTGATGTCCCTCATGATGATATTGTACATGAACTTCCCAACACCAATCAGAATCGCAAAAGGCCATGAATTCTCTTCCACATCCTGTAACGGACAAACAAAGATCATCGTAATAGCATGTAAATAAAATGTTAAGCACAAATAAGGTAACGGTAAAGCAGTCCCGTTACAGGCCTGGAGTGGCCCAGAGGGTTCCAGGAAGTTAAGGTTACTAGATTTCGTGACAACGGCACAGGATGGTGATAAGGTTGTCAGCCTTATGCACCGGCCGCCTTTACCCCCAGGAAATACTCTTGGTACTCATTTCTGTTAGAGGCTGAGTCGACCCCAGGGCCATAGTGCGATCAGAAGGATTATGTCAATGAAAAATTCCATCATACCATCTGGAATCAAACCTGCGACCTTCAGATTTGTAGCACAGCACCATAACCACATTAAGCACAAATAACAACGCAATAAGAAACTGTCAACTGCAGTTGAACTTTACAACAACATAACTTGCAAAAAGAAAGAAAGAAAGAAAGAAAGAAAGAAAGAAAGAAAACATCAGCACAGATTCTGAATAACAATATTCATCAACTCCAAACTGACAGGAAGTATTTCATCGATACAAGATCAAGAGTAATCACTATGTCAGAATGAACAAGACCAATAGTCACTAGGCACTTGCAAAATTCGAAATGTACACAACAAAACGTTGATTTATGTCTGTTTTAAAGTTAGTGACAATATATGTGTTGGCTAGCTGACATCCTCAGAGATCTTACATTCTTTTATGAGAAGTATTAATGACCATAAAAACAACAATGTTAAAAGTCACAATATTATTGGCTTTGAAAAACTACATAACATCATTAGTTACATACAGAATATATATACAGACTTTAAAACCTACTTGCAACTGTTAACATAATGGGTTTTTTTTTACATAATACAAGTACATACATCAACAAAGCAAAATAAAAAATCAATCCTACTACAGGCCTGGACAGGGCCTGAGAGTTCCAGGAGGTTGAGGCTCCTGGATTTCAAGACAATCAGCACATGAAGGTGGTAAGGTTGTCACCCCCACGCACCGGCCGCCGTTACCTCCCAGGAAATATTCTTGGTACTCATTTCTGTTAGAGGCTGAGTCAACCCCAGGGCCAAAGGGCGGCCGGAAGGATTACGTCAATGAAAAATTCCAGTGACACCATTGGGAATTGAACCCCTGACCTTACGGCTCGTAGCGCAGTACTTCAACCAACTGTGCCACTGCATGTCCCATATCAACAAAGTACAGGTTTATTTTCATATTCAACAGGAAAAACTGACCCATGTCATACCAGCAACTGCTGATAACCAGAGTGAATTACACATCCAACCATATATAATTCAGGTGAATAAATATATATACATGTAATATGATAGCACAAACAACCAACTAGATGCAACAATAACAATTTATTAGCAATTTAAATCAGCTCAAGATGTTTAGAGTGATAATTTCGCCCATCCTCAGGAGCACTAGATTGTGTTTACAGCTTGTGGTATAATGCACCAAAGAAGTTGCCTGCTGGTGACCTTGTCACCAGCAGGCAACTTTATACTATTGTATCAGAGATGCACAGTCACACAAACATCAAAAATATTTACAAATATGTACTAATATTATGTACACAAGCCCTGTAATGTTAACAATAACAAGTATTTTTTGATGTTTTGCTGACTGTGCATCTCAGTATAATTATCTCAGTAATTAACCAACTTGGTGCACAAAATTTTTGTTTTACAATAAGTTTATTTCATGCCTTTATATGTTTCGAGCACATGTGCTTGAAACATGTAGAGGCATGAAATAAACTTATTGTAAAACAAAAATTTTGTGCATCAAGTTGGTTAATTACTGAGATAAATAACAACTATATTTTAATATATGTACACATTTTATACGTAACTGATGACGTTTACGAAATATTACAGCTCCTGTTCTGTTGTGATTTAAGGTCTTTTAACAATTTTTATAACAGAATGTAAGATCCTGAGGATGGTGAATAGCCGAAACATGAAGGGATTACCAAATTTAACTTAAACATTGATCAAAATCTAGTAGTGTACACTGTTGGTATTTACTCCCATGAAAATTCTAGGCTCAACTGGTCTTCCACATGTATAAACATTCAAGATCTACAATGAACAGTGACATTTCGGTAACGGTGTTGTTGTTCATTTTAGTGGACATCACGTACTTACCACATTTGGTCCCTCTGGATGTTCATGCACGAGGTGCTGCCATTTCTGCCGAGTATTCAAACTCTGTTCACAGCTCTCTTTAGGGGTCAAGTACCAATCACAGTATTCATCATACAAATGTTCAATTTTTTGTAAGATCCTTGAATCTGTTTTGAACTTCACCTCATATCTGTAGTAAATTGAAAAGAATGATTACAAAACTGGTCAACAAGAACATTATATTCTGTTTCTAATTCCTTGGTCTTTTTGATGTCCCTGGCCTCTTCCTGTTTGGCAAGCCTGATGGAGCACCCAGACTTGAATTCAATTTACTCCCACTAAAGAATATAATGGGCAACTACGGGCATGAAAGCTTAAAGCTCATATCAAACGTCAACCACAGCTGATGGGGAGCATGACATTAAAATGCCACAGCAGGCTAAAGTCGTCATTAATAACATTACTGGTAATGGTGGCCATTTAATTTGTCATCTTCTTCAGAGTTCCCAGAAACTTAATTCCTGGCACAAAAGAGTTAATGTGGCTTCTGAAGCAGTGTGAGGGGGGTATTCCCCACATTCACAAAATGTTAACTCTGTCATACATGAGGGCAAGCACACAGTATTACCTGTACTGTCAAAACCACTGATTTCTAGAACTAGAGGTTAAAAGCAAGTAACACAAATCCACAACTTGCTTATTTCTGACATTGTGATAACTGAATCATTTCACTCAGTCAGATATTCATGCTAATTAACATGACAAGTGCAAGCAACATTAGATATATTCCACATATTAAAATAATGGAGCATAATTTGATTCTAGATCATGCTATAACCTAACAAGTTCCGAACTATGAAGTGGCTGCCAGGAAGTCAAATGTTAACTTCTATACCAGCCATGAAAAAGAAGAAAATCGAACTGGATTGGACACACATTACATAAAGAAACAAGTGCAACAGAGAAAACTGCATTCGATTGGAATCCTCAGGGATATAGACGGAGAGGTAGGCCGAATAGAACGTGGTGAAGGACAATAGAGGATGAGATAAGAAGCATAAGAAGATCATGGAATGAGGTCAAAGGGATAGCTGGAGACCGCAATACCTGGAAGCTCTTCATGGGTGCCCTATGCTCCACAAGGAGTAAAAGGATTTGATGATGATGACACCAGCCATGACTACATGGCAATTACTAATTCTACTGACCAATGAAACACATATCTGGTTACCAGATAATCAGTGAAACATATGCAGTAACTTCAGTCAAGTCTGCAAGAAGTATCAAGGAACACTGAATTATGAGTAACAAACTATTGTTATAAGTGTATCACTCATTTTTAACCACGACTGTACCTACAGAGATCACATTTAAGAATCTGATGTTTGTTAGACTGTGATTCTGATAACTGCAGAATAACCACCAACTAGGTGCTACTTATTATTTTATTGTACTTCATATAGGCTCAACATGTTTCGGGCACTACTATGCCCATCATCAAGAGCTTGCGACTATAATGTTGATTACCACATTGGTCATTTCGTTCTTGGTTTGCTGTAGGTTGGAGGGCTGCAGGCTATAGCCTGCATCCTGGACACTACTCCAGCCTACCCGCACCTAACCTCCAACCTACAGCAAACCAAGAACAAAACGACCAATGTGGTAATCAACATTATAGTCGTGAGCTCCTGATGATGGGCATAAGTAGTGCCCGAAACATGTTTAGCTTATATGAAGTACAATAAAATAATAAGTAGCAGCTAGTTGGTTCTTATTCTTCAGTTATCACATTTAAGATTTTCACCGACAGATGCATAAGTGCACATCTGACCTTGACTGCACTTGTTTCCCCAGTTGCTGATACAGATGCATGGTTGTGGGGCTGAATGTTTCAGAACCTTCAGCTAATTTACGTATTTCCTGAAACAAAAATAAAATCTTATGAATGTCTGGAAGTTTGAAAACATCTAAAGAATTAACAATCCTGTAAGTACAGAAAAACCATTTCAGATAAAATTCAGTATGAGTTCATATTGCCTTGTGAATAAGAGACTTTAGTACGTAGGTGGGTCCATAAGTTTCCGGCCTGACATACAAAGACCGCACCAAATGCAAAATGCTCTGAGGGATACACAGAGCCATCTATTGTGAGGTTACTGTATCAGTTTCAGGTGGCTACGTGCTCCAGTATGCTGGAGGCACTCGTGCTAGTAGGACGTGTTGTAGTGAGCTGCTGAAATGTCAAATGTCGAGTACCGTGCTGTAATCAAATTCCTCATCAAAGAGGGGCTTGCACCAGCTGCTATCAAACAATGCTTGGATGGCATTTATGGTGAAGCTTCTCCTTCATATTCAACAGTAAAGGAATGGGCTAAAGAGTTTCGCCTTGGGAGGGAGAGTGTCGAAGATGAGCTTCGTCAAGGTCGGCCTGTAGAGGTGGTGACTGAAGAAAACATCAGGCTTATCGAAGAGCAACTACTGAGTGACAGGCGGCAAACGCTTAAGGAAATCTCAGTAAGACTG
>Ga0123355_10002261_pt1 | contig 27166 bp, 19 predicted proteins | sample TergutEmb28metaG_3_FD_89872 | JGI IMG/M metagenome (GOLD analysis project Ga0123355, IMG submission 89872) | Embiratermes neotenicus P1 segment gut microbial communities from Petit-Saut dam, French Guiana - Emb289 P1 | ecosystem: Host-associated > Arthropoda: Insects > Digestive system > Gut ... | reverse complement strand
CTGGTTTTCCAGCATGACCGCAACTACGGCTACGCACGGAACCAGATGACCTGCTACCGCGAGGCGCTGGCCGCAGGCGCCGACGTCGTCATCATGCTTCACCCTGACTACCAATACACTCCGCTGCTCATCACGGCGATGGCGAGCATGGTCGCCTATGACGTGTACGATGTTGTGCTGGGATCGCGCATCATCGGGGGCCGTGCCCTGCTCGGGGGCATGCCGCTCTACAAGTACATCTCCAACCGCCTGCTCACTGCATTCGAGAATTTGTTTCTGCACCTGAAACTCTCCGAATATCACACTGGATACCGCGCCTTCAGCCGCAAAGTCCTCACCGAATTGCCACTGCTCGAGAACTCCGACGACTTCGTTTTCGACAACCAGATGCTGGCGCAGTGCGCCCACTTCGGCTTCCGCATCGGAGAAGTTTCCTGTCCCACCAAATACTTCGAAGAGGCGTCGTCGATCAACTTCCGCCGAAGCGTCGAATATGGATTTGGCGTGCTGGGGACGACTTTGCAGTTCGCAGCGGAGCGCTTGGGAATCGTGAATTTGCCGCGCTTCAGCCAGCAGGGACGAAAACTCACAGCGGAACACGATAGCTATTACGCTACCCGGTCAGAGTCGACTTAAAGGGGTTCGAATCTGAATGCTGGGCGGAAACAGACTATCGCGCGACGGCTCTTGGACTGACCCGCAGCCTGAATTCCTTTGATGTCGTCTTTAGTTCGGCACAGCACGGCCAGTCGGGACTCGTCCTTGACCCCGATGAGACCGAGCGTTTGGCAATTCGTGGAGATCGAAGCCGCACCTGGATATGCCGCAGCCGCGGCGGTAAACGGCGTAGTCAACAAGTTGAGTATTTTCGCTCTGAATGAGAAGCGAAACTACACTCGGAAGTACTCTAGCTAAGCTAGTTCAGTAGTTCACAACGTATTTTTGGGGTTCTTGGGGGCGGCAAGGGTTGCCGATCTTAGGCAAAAGCTCTCCAGATCCTTTGCGAGTAAATTCCACCCGAGAGGTTTAGGAAGTACGACTTGCCATCATCGCGTTGGAGCACTCAGGTGGTTCGGCAAGTCCAACAGAGTGGCTTGGTGGCGTCCATCAGCGGCAGTACGTTGTGGCGCTGGTTGCATGAAGACGCCATCCGGCCCTGGTATCACCGCAGTTCGATCTTCCCCCGCGATCCCGAGTTCGCTACCAAGGCAGGCCGAGTGCTCGATTTGTACGCTCGCCAGTGATGATGAATTCGTCATCCCGGCGGACGAAATCGTCGCCGCAAACATGCAACCGCCAGTGTCCGCCGGGTACTCGCATTCGGGTCGAGCACGATACGCCCGCTGCGGAGCCTGGGCCTATATTGCGGGTGCGGGCGTCCATCACGCCAGAATCTTCGGTCGCTGCGAAGCCAAGTGTGGCATCGATCCGTTTGATCGCCTCGTCGAGCAGGTCATGACTCGACCGCCCTACCATGATGCCCACCGTGTTTTCTGGATCGTTTGCTCGGCTCACCGGGGACTCAGACCGGTCGAGCGTCTGCGCAACCTCTACGCTCAGCTCTCTCTCGTGCATGCTCCCGTTCATGCCAGCTGGCTCAACCAGATCGACTATTTCTCGATCATGGAGCGCAAGGTGCTAACCCCTAACGACTTCCCCGACCTCGATTCCGTCGCCGAACGCCTCCTCAATTTTCAGTGCTACTGGGCGAACAATGGGCCGGCCGCTCGCAGGCAAGGGCCTTGCGGTCGGCACATGGCCGACTTATTTCGCACTCTGGTCCGAAAGACCCGCCAAGACCTACCGCGGTTGCAAATTCCAGTTCGCGGCGGCCTACAAACTGCTGGGCAAAACGATTTTCTTCACCGATCACGGCCAGGATCGCTCGGATGAAGAGATTGTCTGGGTTACCGTGCCCGGCATCACGTGGAAGAGGACTTTCTCCACTTGAAGAATCCTCCGTCCTCAGCGTCCGACGACCTTCCACTGGACTGAACCAGAAGCTACGGGTCATGCCTTCTACTGTGTCCTGGCTCTGATCATTCTAAATCTGCTGTGGCACCAACTGGCTCAGGCCGGAATCGTAATCAGCATAGTAGAAATGATGAAGCTGCTCACCAACACTCAAAACCAACTGTGCTCTACCCCACGCCGCAGCGCGGCCAAAACCCCTTGGCAAAAACCGTGCTCTCAAAGATGAACGCCACGCAGGAAAAGATCTTTGCCCTCGGCCTGGAGCGTTATCGCAACGGTTAGGTCATACGCTCCCAACCCTCTCGCACCCGCGTCCTGAGCCGCTCCAAGGATTGTTTTCGTTCGTGGCTGGTAAACTCGGGCTAGGAAATAGTATTCCCTAAGCTGCGCAAGAAGTTGCACACCCATTCCGGAACGAGCTGAACGGATTTTGATTTCACGAACTTAAGCTTTAATCCTTATCAACTTACAGTACAATAGCTGTATCTCCTGCGGCATGGCATTTGCCTGTCGTAAGAATATAGGCATTCTTGTTGAGGTAGACTGGATTCAACTTGGGTCGTTTCACCCGCAGCAATTCTGCGGTCTCGTTTGAATCCCCCCCAATGGCAGTCCGGAAATCATCATTTCGATTCCCTCTGCGAAGCGCTGAAGTACATGCTGTCAATCCAAATCGACGTACATGGGAGGTTCACGCACTTGTCCGCTTCGACTAGTGGTCATTTAATTGCCCCGCACGGCGGCGAACTCACCAACCTCATCGTATCGCCGCAGAAAGCAGCAGACCTCAAAGCCCATTCCCGTGAATGGCCGTCCTGGGACCTAACCGCACGCCAGATTTGCGACCTCGAATTACTGCTGAGCGGAGGATTTTCCCCGCTGCCCGGCTTCATGACGAAAGCTGATTACGAAGGCGTGTGCCACAACATGCACCTGGCCAGTGGGGTTCTCTGGCCGATACCGATTACGCTTGATATCACGGAAGAATTCGCCAAGAAGCTCACGCCGGGCAGCAGCAAAGTAGCGTTGCGCGATCCAGAGGGTGTGATGGTCGCAGTGTTACATGTAGAAGAAGTCTGGCAGCCAGACCGTGCCGCCGAAGCGAAGGCGGTTTTCAACAGCACCAGCAATGCACATCCTGGCGCTGATTACGCGATCAACAAATCGAACCCGTGGTATGTGGGCGGTCGCCTGGAAGGACTGCAGTCGCCATCGCATTACGATTTTCGCGCGCTACGCCTGACTCCCGCGGAGTTGCGCGCCGAATTCGCGCGTTTGGGATGGCGACGGGTGGTGGCGTTTCAAACCCGCAACCCAATGCACCGCGCGCACGTGGAACTGACGTTCCGTGCGGCCAAGCAAGTCGAAGCCAGCCTTCTCATTAATCCCAGCGTCGGCATGACGAAACCGGGAGACGTCGACTACTTCACCCGCGTCCGCTGCTATCAATTGCTGCTTTCCAAGTTTCCCCAGGGAACCGTAAAACTGTCGCTGCTTCCGCTGGCGATGCGCATGGGCGGGCCGCGCGAAGCGATCTGGCACGCACTCATCCGCAAGAATCACGGCTGCACCCACTTCATTGTGGGTCGTGACCACGCCGGCCCAGGGAAAGATACCAACGGCAATGGCAAGCCGTTCTACGGTCCCTACGAAGCGCAGGAATTGTTCAAGAAGCACGCGTCCGAGATCGGCGTGACCATGGTCAACTTCAATATGATGGTCTACCTCGAAGAGCATGACAAATATGTTCCCGATAACGAGGTAAAAGCGGGCGAACGTGTGCTGACTATTTCCGGCACTGAATTGCGGCAAAGGTTGAATGAAGGCCGCGATATTCCAGGATGGTTCACCTACCCCGAAGTGGTGCATGAACTGCGGCGCAGCTTTCCGCCGCGCAGCAGACAAGGGGTCACGGTCTTCTTTACCGGCCTTTCGGGCTCTGGAAAGTCAACCATCGCGAACGTGCTGCAGACCAAGTTCCTCGAAGTCGGCGGACGTCCGGTGACACTGCTTGACGGCGATCTGGTGCGCAAGCATCTTTCTTCGGAACTCGGGTTCTCGAAGGAGCATCGCGACATCAACATCCGGCGCATCGGCTATGTTGCTTCGGAGATTACGAAGAACGGCGGCATCGCAATTTGTGCGCCGATCGCCCCCTACGATGCAACCCGTAAGCATGTGCGCCAAATGATCGAGCCTTACGGAGGATTCATCCTGGTCCACATTGCAACTTCAGTAGAAGTCTGCGAGCAGCGTGACCGGAAAGGCCTTTATGCCAAGGCTCGCGCCGGTATCCTGAAGGAGTTCACGGGAATTTCGGACCCGTACGAAGCTCCAACGGATGCCGAGGTCACAATCAACACGGGGGAATTGTCCCCCGAAGAAGCCGCGCAGGAAATTATTCTGCACCTCGAACGCGAAGGCTTCATCGGAGTAAATGGCGCCGCAGCCTAAAAGCAGGACGAATCGACTATGCCACCGTTAGTAACCAAAATCCTGGTCGGCTTCGTGGTCGGTGTTCTGATCGGAATCAGCGGGGTGGGAGGCGGCGTGTTGCTGCTCCCTGTGCTGATTTTTGGCCTGGGATATCCGCCGATCGTGGCAGTCGGTTCCGATGCGATGTTCAACTTCTTCACCAAGATTCCAGCCAGTCTTTTGCATCTGAAAAAAGGCACGGTGCGGCGCAAAGTAGTGTTGGCTCTGGCGTGTGGCAGCGTTCCCGGCTCGATTCTGGGCGTACGCCTCCTGGTTTACATACGTCACCTGTACGGAAACGGAGTCAACAACTTCATCAAGACAGCAATCGGCATCCTGCTCATCGTTATTCCCTTGCTGCTGTTGTTTCAGCGGCACATCGAAGAGAAGGTCGCGAATCGGCCTCCGACAGCCAAGGGCTTCGCGGGTATGGCCGTGATCGGATTGGTCGCAGGATTTCTTGTGGGCATGACCTCAGTGGGGTCGGGCAGCATCATCATGATGCTTCTTCTGTTGTTTTACAGCTTCCCGCCGAAGATCAATGTCGGAACCGACATTGTGCACGCGGTGGTGCTCACCGGCGTGACCGGACTTCTGCACTTCAGGCTGGGCAACGTCGACTCGGGCCTGGTGTTGTCGTTGTTGATTGGGTCCATCCCTGGCGGGCTGATCGGCTCGCATCTGGCCACGCGCGTCCCCATGGTGTGGCTGCGCCGGTTGCTTTGCGCGCTGCTGCTGATTACCGGGGCCCGGATGTTGTGGCCAACAGGCTTATAAATTGGGCTCTCAGGACATCATGACTTCCGCTTATTCGGACATTCTCGCCCGCATCCAGGCCGCTCTCGACGCAGCCCGGGTGGTCTTCGCCCGGTTCACTCCAGGGGCCATTGAGGCTGAGTATAAGATCGGGCACGATCCGGTGACCGAAGCCGACCGCGCTGTGGACGTAGTGATGCGCGAGAATCTGCTGCGCGACGGAGAAGGCTGGCTGTCGGAAGAGAGTGCCGACGACATGGCGCGGCTGGACAAGCGCCGCGTCTGGGTCGTCGATCCGCTCGATGGAACGCGTGAATTCGTGCAGGGGATACCAGAATTTTGCGTTTCGATTGGATTCGTGGAAGATGGACGGCCAGTCGCAGGCGGCATTTGCAATCCCGCCACCAATGAGACGATCATCGGCGCGATCGACTCAGGAGTGAGTTATAACGGCAAGCCGGCACGCCCTAGCCAGCGAACGACGTTGCTAGGCTCGTTGATTCTGGCGAGTCGCAGCGAAGTGAAGCGTGGCGAATGGCAGCAGTTTCAAAGCGGCGACTACCAGATTCGTCCGATGGGATCGGTCGCGTACAAGTTGGGGTGTGTGGCTGCTGGCTTGGCCGACATCACCTTTACCTTGACACCGAAACACGAGTGGGACGTGGCCGCCGGAGCCGCCCTCGTCGAGAGCGCCGGTGGATTCGTCGCGACACTTGATAACACACCGCTCAGCTGCAACCACCGCAGTCCTCTGTTAGCGGGCCTTATGGCCAGTGGGCCATTGCTCCGCGAGCCGTTGCTCGCGGCCCTCGAAGGTCATCTGCCCGCACACACCCGCTCCTGAGTTGTGCTAGTTCCAGTTGCGCTTTTGCTTTCGCCTCCTGCAGCTAACTACCCCTCGCTCCGTCGCCGGTCGGGGACGGGAAGGCCCTGGCAGAGAATGTTCTTGAATTGTTGCCGAGCGGTGGCTACGTCTGTAGTGGGAGCTGGTCAATAACTAAAAGTAATAGCTACTTCACCGCTCGGACGCAAGCGAGCTGATTGGACGCCATCCAGTTCAACGCTCGATTTCGGCCAAAACGATCGCTGGCCCGGCAGAATGCTCCTTGTGGGAAAAATCTTTCCACTCCGTAACAGCCCCAGGAATGGCACACCCAGTCTTCGAGTTCCAATCCATGCGAGCGCAGAAGCTTTACCCAACTGCCACGACGGTAGCGGCGATGCATGACTTTAGGTAGCGGGTCCTTGGGGGTCGGCTTCACTCCGAGGGCAGCGCGTACCGTTCTCGTGACCGGGCGAAGAACGAACCGCATTTGAATGAGAGCCCGGTCCATGTAAAAGAACGGGCAGATGCTGCTGGGCGTTGTGATGACGGCGACCCCCCCAGGCCGAAGCACTCTCCACATTTCGCGCAAAGCCGCATCATCGCTGGCGAGATACTCGACCACACCCAGACACACGATGCCGTCGAAGGTCTTGTCGGGGAACGCGATTCTCTCAATATCGCCCACCTGGAAACGATGGGGATCGTAGTGTTCGCGCGCGTATTGGACCATGGCTTCGGCAATGTCCGTACCCCAGGTCTCGTAGCCGCGCCGCGCGAGTTCGGCCGCCAGATGTCCGGTGCCGCAGCCTACGTCGAGAATCTTGGAACCCGGTTTCAGCTTATTCTCGATCATTTCGATGGCGAACCGCCTTCGCGAAACAAGATTCTGGTCGTTCATCTTGCGGGGCTTCGGGTTTTCGTAGAAGCGGGCCCAATCATCGACAGTCTTGGTAAACAGCTCATGTACCTGATCCTTGGAACTCATGAAGCCCCTCGTGCCGATCGAAATAGAACGTCGTGAAATTCCACCAGGAACCGATTGAACCGCGTGGCTGAAAAGCCGGGACACGGTGGGCAGCGCGCACCGATTCCAGATCGCACTGCTATACTACCATCAAGTTCACGGTCGTCTTCCGGGGGAATCAGCATGTTGAAATCGAGCCCGAAGCGCTGGCTCAAGAAGGCGCTGGTGCGCAGTTCCATCCTCCAAATGGCGGCACACGTTGTACCGACCTCCGCCGTCATCCTGGCTTACCACTCGATCGTAGAAGAGCCGAAGGAAACCGAGCAGATCCTGGGCCTGTCCGCATCTCGAAAAACCTTCGAGGCGCACATGCGGATTTTGGCCGAGCAGTTTTCGCCGGTTACGGTCGCCGACGTGGCGGAGTTTGCCGAGCAAGGTCGAAAGCTTCCTCCCAGAGCCGTAGCCGTCACCTTCGACGACGGGTTTGCCGACAACTTTACGGTCGCCTTGCCGGTTTTGGCCCGCTGCGGCATTCCCGCCACGTTTTACATTTTTGTAAATGCCGTGGCGGCCGGCACCTTGCCGTGGTACTGCAGAGTGCGGTTTGCCCTTAGCACGACCCGAAAAACGGAGTGGGAGCTTCCAGGTAGCAACAGCAAATACTCGCTAGAGAGTCCGGCGAACCGCAAGGCGGCACTTACGGCAGCCTGGGAGGCCTGTGCCGGGAAAACCGGTGACGACCAGTTGGAGGCTGTAAGTCAAATTGAACGAGCGCTGAACGTCGAAACGGTCAACGGGGAACATGGATTTATGATGACGTGGAGCCAGGTTCAGGAATTGCGAAAGGCAGGTCATACTATCGGGGCTCACACCATGTCGCATCCGAATGTCGCGCACGTGAGCGAAACGGAAGCCCGATTTGAGATCGTCGAGAGTAAGAAGCGGCTGGAGCGGGAGCTCGGTGTACCGGTCGAGCATTTTTCTTATCCGCACCCGGCACTGAACCCTCAGTGGTCACGCCAGACGCTGGAAATTACCCGGGAGGCCGGTTTTAAGTCAGCCGTCTTGACCACGTGCGGTCCGATCCATCGAGGAGACGACCCCCTTGCTCTTAAGCGAATCTACACGGCCCCGGACGTTGACCAGTTCACCTGGAATCTGCAGTCTACGTTTCTGGGAAAGACGATTTAGCGGCAGAGCGGTTCGCCTGTGCGATGGGGCGCTTCGAGCTCCTCGATTTAAAGGACGACCCCACGAATCGTCCAGCGCCGCGTTATTCAGGTTCAGCCATGACTTGGAGCGAAAGAAACTCTGATACCAGGCGCGCATACCCTTGTTGCTGATTTCTGCCGTTCGCTCTTCCTGGTGCAGGATAGCGAGTAACCTGATTCCTGCAGCAATCGCCGGCCTTAGCTTCAATCTCGTCGACCTGAGTTCGCTACACCGGTCTTCCATCGTCCAAGGGGATTGACCTTCGGTGACCCTTTCTCAAACCTTAGGGGCAGCACTGTACAGGTGCCTAAACCGTCTTCGCGGATGTTGCTGGGCCCTGGCCTGATCGGTCTGGCTCGGATGACGAAACGCAAGCTCGGGACTTGGTTAGGACGTAAATTCGGAGCCAGTAACTGTTGTTAGCATCTCGCTCACAAGAAGCCCTGCCGGAGTGGTCCCCGGGGCTAACCGTGGTCCGAGTCGGACCGTGCCTATCGTGCGGATCACAGTAAGGCTAAGCTGAAAGATCCACTTCAACGGTTACTTAGTCTCGAGACCTTCAGCCACTTCTGACGGATTATTATTCCATCGGGCAGCTCACTTACGGATAACCGCCTCTTATGGTTGCGTCCCTAATCCAGCTGCGGCGGTGCTTTACCTCGGCTGGCACGTTGCATTTGTGGCTTCTACCCCGGTACTGAGTACCCTTGTAGTCCTCCCCTGGCAAATTGGCTGGGAGATACGACGTCAGGAAAAACGCGCGGGATGTGCCATCGCGCAGGAAATTGTCGAGCATGGTTTCGATCTGGCACTTGGATGCGTGCGTCCAGATAGAGCGACAGAGGAAGGCGTCAAACAGGACCCCAAATACGGAAGTGTCGAAGTCTGCATTGTAATCGACTTCCGCTTCCACAATTTCGGTAGAGGAATCTGATTTGGGGTTGTTCAGCTCCATGGTTTCCATTTTGAAAAGCCTCCCCAGTCACGGCATCGTTATCCAGCGAGAAATGCTGTTTCTGATTCTGTGAGAAGGTCACAAAAGTCAAGGTCGACGCATTGGGACGACCCTTGACGGAAATCTGCCCGCAACCCACGCCCGCTCCTGAGTTGTGCTACTTCCAATTCTGCTTTCGCTTTAGCTTCCACTAAGAAAATCCCCTCACCCCCGTTAAGCAGATGTTTTCGGAGGCGAGGTTACCCGAATCTAGGGCAAGTAGTAGCGGAATGAAGTGAAGAACATGTTGTTGATGCCGTGAGGCGCCCACAACCCTATTCCATTCGTTCCCGTCCACGCATACCGGGACACGTAGGAGTATTGGGGCCCGAACTGTAGTCTTCCGTGAGGTCCATCGTGTGCTTTGATCCAGAAGCCCACGGTGCCTTCAACCAGGCTCTTGGTATCCGAATTACACCTCGAGAGTGAGCCGAAGGTAAAACCGTTCGTACCAGTAATTGGCGGCGCGGTCTCGGTACCGCAGCCCGACACGACCGAGAGAGGAGAACCGTAACCAACTGGTGTGAAGGGGTTGGTGGGATTGTTGGGATCGTACTGCCAGAGACGGTCCACATACTCGATGCCCGCGTTTGAGTAAAAGTCCAGCCTCTTTGTGTGCCACTCCAGGGTTGCAAGAGTCTGATAGCTCCGCAGCGGAGCCAGAGTACCGTCGGCATGCACGGTCGAGTCTGGCAAACCGCCGGTCCCGTATCGGCCGACACCGTCTCCTACCAGGGCATGACCGCCGATATCTAGTTGCTTAAAGAACGTCAAGCGGAAATTCGCGCCGATGCCGCCAATGGTTTGACTATTGTTGTATGCTCCGAGCGCAGAGACTGTGCCATTGCAGTTCGAAGATGCGGCCGGCTCAGCGCAAGGATAGACACGGTCTCGGAACCGACGCAGAATACCGAAGAGTTCGTAGTGACCGAAGCCCGGTTCGGCAGCTACCTTGAAAACGAAGTCCGGCATGGCATTGAACGAGTACGTCGCCGCCGGCGTGCAAGACGACAATACGTTGACGATCGTGCCGGTGGTCCCCGTAACGGTGGTTGTGGTGCAATTCGTGATTCCCGAGTTGTAGAGGCCACCGCCGCTCCCCGGACTACCAAAAGCGAAGTTGGCGGCGTTCCCGCGGGCCGCGAATGTCGTTTGGGGATTTTCCGCCGAAACGCCCAGCCAAAGATGATTGGCAAAGTTTTTGACCACGCGGACACCATACTGTCGGGCCCAGCTAAACCCCACCGTATATTGCGGGTCGATGGTCATTGGGACGGCCTCGGTGCGGTTGTCCAGCCCATGCTTGGTTTCGGTCAGGAGGCTCCACATCTGTCCACCGGTAAGACTCCATTCGTTAGAGGCCACCTGTCCCCACACCTGGCGTTGCCGAAGCGAGTAGCTGTTACTCTGATTGTTATTGGACGTGATTGCGGCCGATAGGAAGTCGGCCTCGTAGTATCCGCTCATCTTGACGCCGTCCACTCTACCCTCAGCGAGCATTGAGATGCGGGACTGGCGACCGGAACCGAAGAACTCCGACAACGAATTCTGGCCAGCTCCTGGCATGTTCACGCTGTTGAACGGAGTGTTGATGTCAGCTCCGAGAGCTCGACTGCGAAAAACTGATTCTGCCGCCAGGAAGCCACCGGGCGTGATGTTGATGCCTTTGAAGCGAATGGCGAGAGGATTCTGGGGTTCGTGAATTGTCTTCTGCGTTTCCTGCAAGTTGAGAGCCAGGCTCTCGGAATTCGTTTTCAGATCTGCCACATCGGATTTGAGCGCGGCGACGGTTTGTTGCTGCTCGACAGTCTTAGACGCTGCGGTGTCAGCCCTGGTCTGAGCCTGGGTAGTCGCGGCCTGACTCTGGTCAAGCCTCTGCTCCAGTTGCTGGATCCTTTGATCGCGGCTTTGAAGCTGCTGCGCCAATTCACGGATCTGCTGCTGTTGCGCCTCGATCGCCTCTTTCAACTCGGTGAGTTGCTGAGTAACGGTCGGTCCCGAAGCTCTTGACGATGCCTTGTTTGTTCCACTGGACGCAACCTGTGCCTCGGTAACGGACAGGCTGGCCGCTAGCACCACGAGTGCGAACGTGAAAATCGGTTTCATATTTCTCCTCAAGAAAATTCAAGTTTTGGAAACCTAGGACCAAACAACGAGACCTCTGCAAACCGGATTTTTGGGCTGCAAAACCTCCGGAAGAGCGGTCCAATCTCTGAATGCGCGGACTTGGTGTCAGAGAAGAGTCGACCTTTCACATCGAGCGGCAAAGGAACCTAATGGCCAGGAATCGCACGCTCCTTTGAAGCTCCGGCAACATTGGAAGCCTGCTTCACGCTGCGGGAGCCTTCTCTGTTTGCGGCTCGCTTTATGGAGTTTTGGGCAGCTGCTTGGCAGCTTGTGGCACTGGTCACATCGCACGCTTGGGCAAGGTAACCGAGACCCACCTGACCCGTGTTTGCCAGGTCGGTTTCGATCATGAAGGCGCGATTATTGTCGAGCAGATAGTATTCAAAGAGATTCGTGCTGGACGTGTTGTTCAGAGTACCCCCGATGCGTCCGAAGCTATCGGCGGGAAGCCCCAAGGTGTCAGTTATGGGCGCGCCCGGTGTCGGGGTACTGAAAGAAAAGTCATTGTTGTTGATGTCCTCGACGGTTCCAGTCAGCGTCCCTGTGACTCCATTAATCGTGGATTGCACTTCGCCATTGCCGTCGAATTCGGTTCCATTGTTTTCGGTGTAGGTAAGTCCGTAGGCTTTCGGATTTCCCAGCGAAAGTGTGGAAGCGTTAGCCGCCTGCGGGTAAGCGATTCCCGCGCCGGTGGCTGGAAAGTTGACGTCCGCCCCCTCAGACCAGAGAATCAACGGTGGTGTTCCGTTCCCCGAAAGGTACAAAATAACCTTCGGGTTTGGCTTCGGCGAGCCTTTGAACTTAGGCTTCATGAGCGCCCGCCCGATAAAGTTGGCGTCCACTGTGTAGGTGCCTGTGAGCGGAGTGGCGGTGTAGGCACCCACTCCGAGACTCGGAAAAGCACCTGGGTAAAAAGTGTCGGTGATGCCGGTCAGGTTCCCGTTACCGTCGGCGGCGAGAACAGCCGCAGAGGTGAAAGAGAAACCCGGGATTGAATTGCCAACAAAGTCAGTCAGGTCATACCCAAGAACGCCGAATACATACGGCCCGGTCAGAGACGCGTTGGTGAAAGTGCCTGCCGCGCTTCCCTGGCTGACCGCGATTCCCGCCGTCAGAAATCCGCTCGTGCCATCTAGATCGTCAGTCTCAATTAGTCTGATGTGAGTCGCGTCGACGATATAGCCGGTGAATTGAATAGTAGCCGGAGTCGACGGAGACGTCTGGCCGAAACATGTGCCGGAATTGCCGGTACTGGTCAGGGTAATGGTGACCATACCCAACGACGAAGGCTGCGAAACACTGCCGGTCAAGCCTGGCAGAGCGCCGCTCGCCGTGGGTGGGTCGCAGCTTAGAAGAGATCGCTCCGTGAACTTAGAATTGTAGTAATCCTGATCCGCAAGACTACCATTACCGTCGATCGAACCAGCGGACGGATTATTGTCGATGTTAAACACGCCGCCAATTACGGTTGGTGCCGGAGTGCCCGATTGAGGACCGTTCGGGCTCGCCGAGTCGCTGCCATTTGTGACGAAAGCATAGGCGCCCGTGGGCATGGTTGCGGCAGCAGTCGCATCTTGCAAATCCAGTGTTCCGGAACCTGAACTTCCATCAAAAAGCTCGGCGACCAGGGCTTGCGCACTGGAGATAACGGTGAAGGTAAAATTTTCCACGATTGGGCTATTGGCAGGATTCGTCGGCTGAAGATTCAGGGTCATGTTGCCGCGGCCATCGGGCCCAATGAAATACGTGCTCGGAGCATCAGTGGAGCCTTGCACGGCTTGAACCGTATAGGTACTGGAAAAGCCCGAAACCGTATTGAGAGTTTGCTGGCCAGAGGTGACATTGCCGTTGCCGTCAAACACGAATACTCCAGTACTCTGGTAGGGCAGGGAGTTGCTATCTTGGCCCTCGACATGGAGGACGTAGGTTCCATTCAGCACGCCGGCATAAGAAGCCACGGTAATGGGAGTCGTGACATTCTTGGTATGATCAGCCGTCGCAAATACAGTCACGTTGACAGCCAAAGAGCCAGTGAGCAACAAAGTCGGAGGAACGTAAGTCACGGCTGTCCCACTGGCCGAATGAAAGCTCGGCGTAATGCTCAGCGTTCCGCAATTCGAAATCAGCGGGCAGGTAACAGCCCAGTCCACGCCATAGTTACCTGAGTCGTTGCTCACCACGGGAGTGAATTCGATTCCAGCCGTATTTCCTATCGTTATGTTCGTAGTCGCCGGCGCTGGGTTGAGGGCGATCGAAACGCTAGCCTGACTCTGCTGGCTGGGAGGAGTGCTGCTGCCGCCGCTGCTGCATGCGAGCGAGATCGAGATCGATGATATCAAGAGAAAGGTAAGAATTTGTCGCCTGGCTGCCACGGCTGACCTCCTTGAGAAATGTCGCGTCGCAGCTTCATGGTTTGACGCGCGAACATGATTCGCCGCTGCCTTCTCCGGCAGATTCCGGGCCGTGAAACTCACTGCCCCATTCCCCGAAAATAAATGGTTTGGGCTATTGGGGGTACCGGAACCTGAGTCGAAGGAATGGAAATGAACGTGATATTCCCCGGGTCACTTCCAACCTTCGTTGGCGTGAACGTCACGGTTACCGTGCAGCTTTGGTTCGAAGGCAGGGTCGTAGGACAAGTATCAGTCTCAATGTAGTCCGCTCCCGTGACCAGCTTCGAGGCAAACGTTACCGGCCCTGCATTGGGATCGACTGGATCATTAAAGATCGTGACCGTGATCGGATTGCTGCTTGTGCCTCTGAGGACGGTGCCAAAATCCATTCCCGCGCTGGGAGTCATTCTCAGCGGGCTGGGCGGATTGGTCTTGATCTCCACCGGAAACCGTCCGCTGTCGATCTCGCAGTTGTTCCCGGGAAGATTGTCACCACACCACACTGTGTTCAGTTGCAAGAAATCATCCCAGCCGGTAGATCTCCCGATCGTTCCGTTGTATGCGAAGGTTGCAGGCTGCGGCACAAAAGTAATCTGAAGGCTGCAGCTATTACCCGCCTGTCCAAATGGCAAGAGCGTAGATCCCGAACATGTGTCATTGGAGATCTGGAAATTGGAGAGGCCGCTACCTTTGGGCGGCAAGGGATCACTGTCGCAAAAATAGGCCACAGTCGGCGGAGATAGAGGCTCATTTAAGATGGCTTGCGAAAACGTCGTGGCCGTCTGTGTTGCAACCATCGTAATACCCGAGACTCCGTTTTGTATCGGCGGACGAGGTTCCACGGGGGGGGGATTGACGGACGAATACACGCACGACATCGAGGGCAGAATCGTAACCGGATTGGGGCTTTGGTTCGTGAAACTCAGTGATCGAGGAGGGCCCGCCTCGCCGGCCGCTTCCCATCCAAAGTCAATTTCGGCAACAGAAGGCACGACCGCGCTCAGGCCAGTGCCGCTGACAGGAAGAGAGAATTCGGTATCCGCATCGGCACTCCCGCTCGGCACGGTGACGGTGACCGCGGCTTTCAGAGTAATCGGGCAACTTGCGGGCGCAAGCCCCTGAATTCCTGGTGGGCTTCCCTGCTGTGCCTGCGGTAGCCAGGGGCAGCTTTCCTGTGGCGTAAAGATTATGGTAATTGTGCAACTCGCTCCTGCCGCTAAGCTGAGCGATCCCTGCTGCGTGCAGTTATCTTGTTCCGTGAAGTTAGAAGCACCGTTAAAGTCGCCACCCTTGGTATAGAACAAATTAACGCTATCGTTCTCCGTGAAACTAAGAGTCGCTCCGCTCAACTCGGAAGTGGTATTGTTCGTGAGTGTTACGGTTTGGCTGCTTGCAGCCGAGCCTATCAATTGCGGCGGGAAAGTCAGCAGGAATGGTGTGAATGTAATGGGCTGGTTGCAGGCCTTCGATCCGTTCAAAGCCAGGCAAAGATTTCCGTAATCTCCCGCGGAGCACGACTTCGTGGTCACCGCATAGCCCCCACCACCTTGGTTCGCCCCGGCGCCGTTTATGTTGTGGAGAACGTATCCGGTTGGCGTGCTGTCGTAGGTAACCGCCGTCGGAGGCGTCAAGGACCCAGGAGTCTGGCCAATTTGCCCCACTGCGTTTCCGTTGGTAGCAAAGATTTGCAAAAGAACATTGTTCCCGCTTATCGTACCGTTCACTGATGCGGTCGTCAGGCATGGATAATCGTTGAGCAGGGTGACTGGATCTTGAAAGAGGAGCGTACCCGTTACCGTGGCGGTCGCAGCGCCGGTATTCGGACCTTGCGTAAGGGTGCCGGAGATGGGGAAATTTTGGTTTGAGAAACTTGTGTTGGAGTCGGTGCTATGGAAAAAGCCTTGAACTGAGCCCGTCATCGGGGGGACCAAGGTTGCGCTCCAGGTTCCTGCATCTTGTGACTCGCCGCAGGGGCTGCCTCCAGAATAAAAGCCAGGCGTGACTGTATAGGCGCCATTCTGGATTGTCGAATCGTCCGTGCTTAGGGTGCCGCGATTGAGAGTAAAAGTTTGTGTAGTCGAGTTCCCGCTCTGGTCCTGCGTCCCAACAACAGCCGTCAAATTTACCGACTGACCGCTGATGGTTCCTGTGACGGTCGCCGTGCCGCTGTTGCACAGTGTAGGAGGCGCACCACTCTGGCCCGGCAAGAAGATTGCGAAGACAAGCTGCCCGGTGATCGATCCATTCTTCTCGACCAGAAACCCGCCCTGCAAGGGACTGGAGGCCAATGTCGTGCCGCTCGTCGACAGGGTGAATTCCCAATTGCCGTTGACTTGAGGATCAGCTGGCGGCGAATTGTTATTGTTGCCGCCTCCGCAGCTTGCGAGCATGAACGAAGCAATGAGGGCGAGTAAAGAGACCCCGAAGCTTGCCCACCGCTCGCGACACGTCGAAGAAGCAGAATGGTTCCCGTCCAACTTTTGCCCCTTATGTCTCGCTACCGGATGCATGACTACCATTCCCTAAAAAGACAGTTTCAAAGCCAGCTGCATCGTGCGCGAACGATGGGCGTCGACTGGATGCAAGAACGAAGCACCGGTCACGCAGTCCGCCCCGCTGCCCTGATAGCCAGCCGAGTACGCCGGTCCGGCATAGCAACTGACGACGTTATTGCCGGTACTGCCCGGATTATCTGGATCGTAAATGCGAAATTCGGTGTGGTTGAAAATGTTGAAAGCCTCAGCCCGGAATTCCACCTGACTGCCTTCGGTAATCCGGAAATGCTTGGCTAGCGCCATATCGAAATTGACCTGCCGCGGGTTGTTCAGGAAGTTGCGGCCTGCATCTCCAAAGGTCAGTCCGCGCGGGGCGACAAACTGCGAAGGATTCCCCAGCAGCGGCCCAAAGCTTTGGGGATTGGTGCCCGGGGGGGGCCCCAACCCCTTGACTACATCCGGGTAGGAAGCGGCGATGCCGAGATTGCTCGACACTCCTGCGTTATCGGTGACAGAGATACCGGTATTTCCGGCGCTATTGATTACCGTGAAGGGCGTACCCGAGTGCAGCAGAGTGATTCCCGAGAATTCCCAGCCATCCAGAAGGCGTTGTCCGAATCCAGAGCAGCATCTTCCAACTGAGGGCGGCTCCTGCCCATTTTTCGCCTGGTTCTGATTCGCCCAGTCGGAGATACTCCGGAACAAACCTCGAAACGAAAACTGATAAATGTAGCTGAAGTTGAGCAAGTGCCTTTCGTCGAAATTCGAACTGGCCCGGTTTTCCCGCAGGTCGTAGGAATTTACCAACACGGGGTCGCTACGATCGGAAGAATCGTCGATGGAGTGGCTGTAGGAATAGGAGAGTCCGGTGGTAAGCGCTCCGCGAGTCCGTCGCGCGCTAAATTGAAAGGCGTGGTAGCTCGAATTGGCCACATTCTCGAGCGAAAGCACTCTGCCCAAACCCGGATATGGACGAAAAGGCAGAGAGTTTACATTCGGCGTGTGTATGTTCGAACACGCCGCCTGCAGATACGGGTATGCCGGACTGCCGGGAAAGACAATCGTCCCGCTCTGCAATTGGAACGGTTCAGTCCCATCTCCTGGGGTATTCTGCCCATTAACGCCAACGGTGCAGTCCGTGATCGTGAGGGGTTCGTTTGGACCGAACGGATTCTCGTTTGCGGGCAACGGCGGCAACTGATTCAACTGCCGCTCCACCGTTAAGTGCGTGCCCTTGCTTCCCGCGTAGCCGAGATTAATCACGAAATCGCGATGCACCTCCCGCTGGATTCCGAAGCTCCATTGCTGCACGTATGGCCAGACCGCGTGCGTTGGGATTGCTGTGACGTCGATGGGATAAAGCGAATTCGCGGGCACGGTGCTACCACCGCAATAATTTCCGCTGCCGACCTGCTGGTCATATGCGCCGAATCCCACATTACCGAGGCACATCAGACTGTATGGATTGGGCTGTGTCACGCTGAGCACGACTGGAGCGCTGGCCTCGAGAGAGCCCGTGTTGGCCTCGTTGCCCGTACCGTGCTCGAAGAAAATACCGTACCCGCCGCGGATCGAAGTCTTGCCATCTCCCTTGGGATCCCAGGCGAAGCCGATGCGTGGCGCCCAATTATATGGATTGTTTGTCATGCAAGCGGCAGGTGTGCCGCCAACCCCACACTGAACCAGACCGAGCCCACTTACGACGCTCGGATCCAGCGCGAATGTCGTGGGATTGAATGTCACCGGGTTTCCGCCGTCCAACAGAATGCCGCTCTTCGGGTCCGCGCTAAATCTTGTCTTGTCGAATTGTGATGCGACCCAGTTCCAAGCCGCGTGATTCTTTTCGCTATATGTTCCAAACAGACTGAGCCGGAGCCCAAGATTAAGCGTGAGTCGACGTGTAACCTTCCAATCGTCTTGAATGTAGGGTTCGGCCAACTGATAGCGCTGGTAGTAGCGATGCTGCGCCGAATCCTGGGTGAAACTCTGAATGAACCCTTGGCCGACGGGACTGGTTTGAGTTTGCGCCAGAAAATCGGCGAATGCATTTCCGGTGCTGTTGGCAAGGTTGCTGTACGTAACTAGCCCCTGTGTGTCGCCAGAAGCTGCACCGATTACATTGTTGTCCTGGTTGCGCTGAGAGTAGACGTATTGAAATCCGAATTGCAGCGTGTGCTTGCCGAAGGCTTTTCCAATGTCGTCGCGAATGGAATAGGTCGGGTTGGAGTGCTGCCAAGGCATGTAGGATGGATCTTCGACAAAGCCCCGGCCTCCGTATGCCGCATTGGTACCAAGGATCGCAATTCCGGGCATTTTGCCGCCAAAACCGTTGTTAAATACGTACCCCATGGCGCATTCGGGAATCCCGGTTGCAGGGTCTACGCTGAGCGTTGGATTGCATCCCGGGCTGTTGCTGCCAACCAGAGGCTGATCTAGGGCAGGGTTCCGTTGAAACTGTGCGGCCCCCGGCCCATTCCGATCTGCCAACGTGATTGTCGAATTCACATAGCTCACAACGATGCTGTTGAGCAGCGTGGGCGAGATGGTGTGGGTGATACTGGCTACAAGGCTGATTCCAGGTCCCACGAAACGATTTTGGATTGTGGGAAATGTTTCGGCAGCCGGATTGGTGACGCTCAGATAACTCCATTGAGGTGTCAGTACCGTTGTATCCCAGTCATCGTGAATGTAGCGAAATCCGAGCTTCAGTTTCTGAGTAAGATCATGGTCAATCCGGAATAACTCTTCACGCCAGTAAGTCGACGGAGACACCGATGCAACGTAGCAACGATTCGGATCGTCCGGGCCAAGAACCGTCGTGATGGGCAAGGCGTAATTGCACCCTACCGGAGAATTAGGCAGCGGGATCAGATTCGAGTTCAAGATCAGGCGGGCATTCTTGTCGACACCAAAGCCAACGCTATCGCTAATGGTCGGCGCACCTTCCAGATAAGGCTGCGGTACGTAGGGCGAGGTGTTGGGAACTGCCGGACAATCCGGATATTGCTGCCTGTTCAGAACTGCCGTGCCGGCCGGTGGACATACGTCAGAAAAGTCAAATATCTGCGCGACTTGCCCCTGCGCGTTCGGATTTACTCCCAGGTTTTGCTGAATTCCCTGCGGTGACATAATCAGGCCGCGCTCTTTCAACCCCGGGACGGCCTGGTTGTAATCGATTGGCGTTTTCTCCAGCCGCACTTCCTCCGAGAAAAAGAAGAACGTTTTATCTTTTTTCGTGTTGTACAGCTTGGGAATGTAGAGCGGGCCGCCAATGGTGCCGCCGAAGTCCTGCCGCCGATACAGAGGAGCTTTTGTGGTCAGATCGAAGTAGTTGCGGGCGTTGAAAGCCTCGTTTCGGGTGAAGTTGTAAAGATTGCCGTGGAACTTGTTGGTTCCGGATCGCGTGGTTACCTGCACCGTGCCTGAGGCAGTGCGGCCATATTGCGCACCATAATTCGACGTCAGAACCTTGACCTCCTGAATCGCATCGATGCTCGGATAAACCGTCAGCGTGCTCGCCGAGCGGTTCAAACCCGTGTTGAGCACATCACTGCCGTCGATTTCAAACGAGTTGTATTCGACTCGGCCGCCGTTCACGCTGTACTTGACGCTGCCTACAACTCCGACTTTTCCCTCATCCTGCCCCGTCTGATTGCTCACGCCGGGTGCAAGGGCAATAAGTTGCGAGAAGTTGCGACCGTTTAGTTGCAAACCCTGGACTTCCTTCTCCGCAATCGTGCCCGAAACCGTGGCGTTCTCAGTCTCTACCTTCCCAGCGTTTGATGACTCCACATTGACCTGCTCGGTCGTCGCAGGCAGTTCGAGCGCGACCTCGAGCGGCAGATCCAATCCAGCCGTCAGATGAATGTCAGAAAATACCTTCTGCGCAAAATTCGGAGCAGTTACCGTCAGATTGTAAGTTCCAGGCGCAAGTGCGGTGAAAGCAAATGCGCCATTGGTACCACTCTGCGCTTCTAGCTTTGTCGATCCGCCTTGCAAGGACAGCTTCGCTCCCGCCACGACCGCGCCCTGTGGATCATTTACCGTCCCGCTGATCGAAGCATCTCCGGCGCCGGCATTGACCGTCTGCGCCTGGGCTGGACCTTGTGGAGTTGGACGGGTCTCCTGACCAGCCAAAACCGGCATAGCGTCACTCGGCGCCGGTACGAGTGGAACCGTCGATGGCTGCGGCTGTGATGAGGGCTGCGGCTGCTGCGTTTGCGCAGGTTGCTGATGGGACGGCGTTACCGCGCCATCGAGCAGCACATCCAGCGGATGTTCCGCCCCACCTCTCAAATTGACATCCGAGAGCACCTGCTGGGGCAAGTTCGGGAAGGTGGCGGTCAGAGTGTAGTTTCCGGGTGTAAGTCCGGTGAAGGAATAAGAGCCGTTTTCTGCGCTCTGCGTCTCCCGCTTCACCGGCCCATCCAGCGAAACCTTGGCGCCGGCCAGAACGTTTCCCGTCTTATCGGTGACGGTTCCGCTGATCGAAGCCGTTGAGGCAGCCTGCGGCGCCTCGCAGAAACTAAAAGAAGCCGCGCCGAGCAGCACAAAAAGAAGAAGGTCGATTGCAACACTAATACTGCGAAAGCTCAAAACATCGCCCCATCGAATAACATGAATTTTCTTGGTTAGTGATCCGGGGACGCATTTTAGAGGATGGCCGGACGGTCCAAGATTAAAATAGCGTTAATTCTGTCCACCCCTTTTCTCGTATTTTCTGCAGGTCTTTTTTCGTGTACGGATCCCTCTCCGATTTGTGTAGGCTCGAAAGCATTCGTCCAGCTGTCCATAATTAACTGCGCCCGTAGCCCAATTTGCTTCTCATTTCACATCGAAATTCGAGAGACATCAGTTGTGCTTGACCGATTCGCTCAGAGGGTTGTAACACTGCAGCGCGCTCTGACCGGGACATTTGGCATACCAGAGGCCTGTGGATATCAAGACAGCGTTTAACTTAGGCGTAACATATTTTTGTTGAAGCGTTCACATTGTCACTGCGCGACTTCCTTTATCCTCCCCCTCGATCCTGCCAATCGAAATATTTGTTAGGCTGGGTCACTCTGCCCAATAAAAACTAGTTCACGAGTACGCGTGATAACTCTCTCGTATCAATGTGTGCGACTCAACCAGGTTTCACAAGGAGAATATCAATGTCGAGAATCAATGCAGTTTTCGCGGCCCTGGTGTTAGCCGCGATGGCGGCAATCTCCCCTGCTGCATCTGCGATTACATCAAGCGCGAAGGTGGTGATCTCTGGATCTTCGGCTGCGTGGCAGTCGATGGCTCTGGCGGCTTATAATGGCAATAAGTGCGCGACCCTCACAGGTGCCACGGTTCACCCGCCGTGCGCACACTATACCAACAGCTCCTTCAACCTTAACGATACGCGACCGACGCTTAACGGACTCGGCGGCACCACGAACGTTGACACCGGCGGCGTCTGGATCGTGTGGGACTCGCCGACATCGGGAACTCGCAACGTTTGGGTTTTCCTCAAGGTTGACTCGATCGTCGGCGATCGCTGCTTCTTCGCGAATCCCCACTGCAACATCACGTCGCCGTCGCCGTTCCCGGCTGCGAGCAACTCGATCTCAAGCGCCCTCTGGGGCGCCGATAGCACCCCGCCGGCGGACGTTCAGGCCCTGTTTACGAAGGCAACCGGCCCGGTGGTGAACGCGGCTGCGACGGACATTCGTCCAGAAGATGCGCTGTTTGAGGCATGTCGCGTCAATTCTGTCGCCGGTAACGGCGCGAGCGGGGGCTTCGGTGACGGACTCGACGGACTGGGCTACAGCCCAGGCCCTGCGGGAAGTACGGGCAATCCAGCCGGCACTTGCCCCGCGTTTGGCGCTAAACTCGGTCAACTGGTGGGCAACCCAATCCACACCGGCCTTAGCGGCTCCACCTCCACCGCCAACGTACTCGCGTTTAATATCAGCGGCCACGATCCCTTCACCAACAGCACGGTTGTGACAGGAACTACACTCGACATCGGAGCAGACCCGGTCGTGTTCGTCATCAGCAAAACCGCTGGACTGGCTGGCGCTAAAGCCGCCACCGACGCCGAACTGCAGAACATGTTCTCCGGAACCAACTGCAACGGCACCGAAATCGGTGGCACTGGGAATGTTAACGTGTATTTGCGCGAGCCTCTGTCCGGCACAATGACCACGACCGAGATGAGCGTACTCCGTCGTCCGACCAAAACTGTACCGCCCCAGGCTGTGCTGGGGGTGAGCCAGGAGAAGGGTGTTAACGCTGCCACGCTCGCCAACACGCCCTGCACCACTGGTGGCACCCGGAGCCGCGGCATCGGAACCGGCCAGGTCGTCGCGGAAGTTCACAACTCAGCTGGTACCGGTACTGACGGCCTTGCTTACACGTTCTTCAGCTTTGGGAACGTGAGCAGTATCACGGGCGCGAGCTACGGTTACCTGACCTTGAATGGCGTTGATCCGATTGGTATTACGGGTAATGCGGCCCAGGAAAATCCAGCCTGCACGGCTCCTTGTTCCGAGGCCGACTACCCGGGCTGGACTACCGGCACCAAACCCAACCTCACCGGGGATTCGTTCCCGAATCTCCGCGCCGGTAAATATACCGCGTGGTCGCTGCTGCACATAGTAACCTCAAGCCTAAACAACGTGAACGACCTGCTCAAGACCTCCTATCAGTATGTGGTAACCAGCACACCCGACTACATTCCGGCTCTCGCGACTTCGGCTGTTGACCATAATGGGAACACCATTAAAGATCCCGGAGTAGCGATCTTCCACAGTCACTATGGGGAACGTGGTGGTGCCGATCAAATTTTGGGTGTGGCCGCGAACAACGGTACGTTCAACACCAACAATCCGCCAAATCCGACTGGCGGCGACCACGGTGGGGATGCGGGAGGTTGCACAATCTCGACCACCGAGGCAAAGTCCTCGACAACCTTCGACAAGAACTTCATTCAGACGGGTCCGGCCATCTCAGATTGCGCCAAGGATCGCGACTAACTCAAGGTTTCACTTTTTAAAAACCCGGGCGGACCGTTTTCGAACGGTTCGCCCGCTATTTTGACCCGCAAGCAAAAGTTAGATTGATTAAAGTTGAGAGAACACGATTAGGATCGGGGCCGTCTCGTACGCGCTGACAGCAAAAGAAAAAGTTAAGAGGCACGTTGAGGAATATGATGTCACGAGATTTTGTCAAGCCCGTTTTTGTGGGAATCGCATTACTTCTCTTATCTGCAGTCACCCTCGCTCAATCTGAATCGTCGGCCATACCGGCTCTCAAAGATGAGCGATTTAATGATGTCCTGGAGGATTGGACATCGCCTGCTCTCACCAAAACTCATCTGCAACCTGTTCGGCCTGTGATTGGTTTTGTCAATCAGGAGTCCGGCTATAGCCTTTCGCTGATCCGGGTCCAATGGAGGCGGAACGATCCCATTGATTTGTGGCTGATGAAGCCAAAGGGCGTAAAGAAGCCTCCGGTGATCCTGTACCTTTACGGGTATCCGTCGGATACCGATGTCTTCAAGAACCCCAAATGGCAGGAATTCACGACCCATGGAGGTTTCGCAGCTGTGGGATTTGTAACCGCCCTGACCGGGCATCGCTATCATGATATCGGCTGGAAGTATTGGTTTGTCAGCGAATTGCAGCAGTGCATGGCCGAGTCTGCACACGATGTGCAGATGGCGCTGGATTACCTTGCCTCGCGTGGCGACCTGGATACGGACCGGGTTGGCGTTTTTGGCCAGCTTTCAGGAGCCACCATTGCGATTCTCGCCTCGGCTGCCGATCCGCGCATCAAGGCACTGGATGTGCTGGATCCATGGGGAGACTGGCCGACTTGGATGGAGAAATCTCCCTTCGTTCCGAAGAACGAACGTTCCGATTATGTGAAGCCGGAATTTCTGAGCAAGGTGTCATCGCTGGAACCGGTTGATTGGCTGCCGAAAGTCCAGGCCAAGAAGTTCCGCCTGGAGCAGCGGGAGTTCGAGAACCAGACACCTCTCACGTCGAAGAAAAAGCTGCAGGGTGCGGTTCCGGCTGGCGCGACAGTCACCTATTACAAAACGCCAGAGGAGTTTGTTACTGCTATCGGTAAACGAGAGGAAAAGTCTCTGGATTGGCTCAAGGCTCAACTCAGCGCACTTCAAAACGCCGACATGGCTCCGTTGCCGTAAAGAAATCAAACTGAGGCGCCGCAGTTTTTCCTTCGAGCCAGTTCAGCTCACTTGGGCCAACGGATTCTTGCTGTGTTTGACTTTGTAGCTCTGCGACTAGTAAATCGTCCTACTTAATTCTTTGGTTCTTTGGTTTGTCATGCCGGCAGCGGCGCTTTCTCGGCTTCTGGGAGTGCTTCGCCTGATATTACTACTTCGTTGCCTCGATGATGCGTTGGAGCTTCTCCGGGCCTTTGGTCCAGACGAAAGGTCGAGGATGCTCGTTGTTGCGGGCGATGTAGTCCAACAGGAATTCTTTCAGTCGCTTGGAGTTGTGCACACTTTGTCACAGGGCTTGCTTGCCCAGGATACTGAAGAAGCATTTCACCATGTTGACCCAGGAAGCATGGGTCGGAGTGTAATGGAAGTGCACGCGGGGATGCCGCTTCAGCCAGTGCCGCACCGCCTCGTTCTTGTGAATGTTGAGATTGTCGAGAACCATGTGCAACTCGCGTTGAGGAAAGGCGGCAACGACGTCCTTGAGGAAGCGAAAAAAGTTGAGCGAAGTGCGGCGTTGCTTGACGTGGGCTACCACCTGGCCACTGGCGAGCTCCAGCGCCGTCAGCAGGATCTGGGGTCTGAGTGCCATGGCGGACATACTCATTGGTCCATTGGTCCATCGTCGCGGTTTCTGGCACTTAAGGGCGATAGGGCTGGTGCGGTCAAGCGCCTGAATGCGGGTGGTCAGGTGCACAATGGACACTGCAAATTACACCACTGATATGACTTGCCTCAGCGGGGATATTGCCGATGCAAACTGGTGTAAAGAGTGCCGGTAACCTATCACGATCACTCAGGGCTCAACCACCCAGATTAGCCTCACTTCGCCGAAGACTGGAACCACAACCATGCAGCACGGGAGGAGTTTCCGTCGCGGGTCGTCGGATGAAAGGCTGAACGCTATTGTCACTTCGTAATTTCGTCACAGACCTAATGAATAAGCTACTTCCGGTGCGAACTGATTTCTGGGCGGAGTTGGCACCTACTATCGAGTGACGATGGAGTAGACGCGCCAGTATTCACCTTGCCATACCACGTGCAGGTGGATTGCGGGGTCGTCGACGTCTACATCCTGTGCGTCTCGAACAGACCACATCGTGCCAATCGGACCGTAAGGGGAACAGACGCAAAGCACAGGGTGCCTCGCTTTTGCGAACTCGCCGAGATCACGACGCAGCAGCTCGCGATTGGAATAGTATCCCGGGGTGATCCGAAAGGTTTGAGAACGATCCAGAGGCGCGAAGCGCGATATAGCAGTCGACTCCCAATTCAAATCGTCCAGAATGATGGCGGAAGAACGAGGGTTGTTTTGTACTAGCCAGTTAATTAGGCCGCGCATCTCATGATGCAATGGAATCGTGGGGGACATCACGGCTAGCCGATCGGCGATTGCGGGACTGGCGTAAGCAGCTCCCACAACGATCCCCACTTGCCACAGCAGGAAGAAAATTACTGTTCCCGCAGCCGCGGCGGAGAATTCCGCGCGCCGCCAGTATTCAACCAGCCATCGTAGTGCTTCCAAAGCAAACGGGAACAATAGCCAGCTATAGAGCAGCGTGTAGCGAGCCTGCGTGGTCTCGTAGCGGACCGAACTGTAAAAATTAAAGGCAAAGAGAGTCAGAACCAGTACTGCAAGGCTTCGAGCGGGACGAAGTGGCCTTACCAGCACAAGCAGCAATCCTAGAGCAGCCAAGACCAGTATCAGTGGGCTCAACGAAGTCGCCAGAGACACGGGAACTGTGAACGACCGAAAAGCCACCGAGTGGCGAAGAACCGCAGCCCGAAACTGCAAGTTCAGCTGAGCAGTACGGTGCACTAGCTCCAGCGCGTCCCCCCACCTCAGAAAACTGAATAGCATCCAGCCCAACGCCCCCCCCGAGGCCAACAGACCAAAACCCAAAGCCCGCGTCACCCGGCTTCGATGGGAGAGCTCTCGAACCCATCCCTGGCTGGAATCGAGCATCATCAAGGCGAGGACTGGAGCGTAAACCCAAGCTTCGAATCTGCACAAACTGGCCATGCTAAACATGATTGCCGAAAGAAATAGCCATACAACTTTCCCCTCCGAAGAGTAGCGCAGCCAGGAATACACCCCCACCGCCAGAAAGAAAATCGTGGGGACCTCAGAGCCCGTGGTTATGCTGAAAGCAATATGAAAGTCGAACAAGGCCAGCAACACTGCTGAGAGCAACGCTACCCTAGGGTCGAACGTTCGACGGAAGATAGCCCAACAAAACACAACCGTCAGGGCTCCGAGCAATGCGGTGAAAACCCGCAAGCCCATCTCCGACTTTGTCAGCCATAAAACCGATCCGAGCAACCAGAAATGCAGAGGAAGCCATGCTCCTTCGGACGTTTCCTTGGGCAGAACTCCCGGATTCTTGGACCAGTTTTCGGCAGTGTGAAAGCGCGACCAAGCATCCGTGGTATTGTTCGGAGCGATTGGGAGAAAAGCGAGTCGAATCCCCAACGCTACGACGAACAAGAGAATTGAGACCCTAACTTGGTGGAGCGATAACGTTCTCTTTTCGCTTGAAGGATCTGACTTCATTCGGTTTTCCTTGCCTAAGTTCCCGCCTCCGCAAGGGCTTCAGTCGCGGTGCGATCTGATCTGTGACTTTACTGCTTTCGCTATTGCGTGATTCAAGCAAGTATGGGAGCCAGCTGATAGAAAGGGTTTTAGCTGCGGTTGCGCTCGCTGGAACGATACCCTTGACTTTGGAAAAAGT
>Ga0123355_10002260_pt1 | contig 27171 bp, 24 predicted proteins | sample TergutEmb28metaG_3_FD_89872 | JGI IMG/M metagenome (GOLD analysis project Ga0123355, IMG submission 89872) | Embiratermes neotenicus P1 segment gut microbial communities from Petit-Saut dam, French Guiana - Emb289 P1 | ecosystem: Host-associated > Arthropoda: Insects > Digestive system > Gut ... | reverse complement strand
GCACAGCTAGCTAGCCTCACGCCTGGGAAATTTAATGTAATGAATGGAAGACAGAGAAACGCCACGAATGCACAAATATGAGGAAAGTAAAACGACTCGAATTATGATGGCAACTGTACCGCATGTCACTGCCTGAGCGGGACGTACGAAATATCACACCGATGGATTTTTGTTCGACTGAGTGTACTGTGCATATTGTAAACTTACGCTAAGCCGATGGGTATGTGTTTGTGTTGCGTAATTTATGATCGGCTGCGTGCACGTTTGAAAGAGTATGTTTCCATTCAACCTTTTTCTTTGCTTTTTGTCATTGCTCTCTATAGTTCTATGTTGAGCTTATTAATACAATTAGCTTTGTTATTTTATTTTGTGTTTATCCTGTTTGGTTTACTTCTCCTCCACAAGACCCTATTATCTGGAGTTCGGCGGCTCAAAGGACGGAGGACAGTTTTGTGCCAGTCCTCGGATCAACACCTAGTGCTGCTACCCGAGGGCTCAATGACCAACGGGGAAAGGTGTCCACCTTTCCCCATTGGTCATATATTTTACTAATTTGACAATGGAAGATGTCAAGAACCAATAGGATGCTTTCCTTAATAACAATACATTATGCTGTACTGGCGATTAGAATACTCGTGACTCAACGCTGGAAGTCTGTCAAAAGATGGAAGAGAATGCACTGTTTGTCACTGGCTGTATAGCTGCCATCGTGGAAAAAAAAAAAAGGTGTAGATATTTGGAAGTTGGGATATTCCAAGAAAAACCTCATGGACCAGATGCCAGTGGACACGCATATGTGGGGCAGGGTGTTGGAAGTGTTACAGTAGCGTACAGAGTGATTAATATTTACAAATTAGGCGGGATTTTTAAAGACATGTGTCAGTTATGGAAATTAAAACCAATAAAAATACACACTATTTAGAACAAAACCTCTAATTGTCTATAATTATTCTCCTATATGTTGTGTGCATCTTGAGCCATCATCCAGTAGTTTGGTGCATGGTAATATACAGTGCTGTAACATGCCATTCATTGTCATCCATTTATGGTATCATGCATGTTAATGTATGATGATGCCTTTTCTCTCTCTCTGTACCCACACAAGTACTCCTTCTCTGTCACTCTGCACTGCCACTGCCTTTTGTCTGTTTCCCACATCAAGTCCCTTCACCCAGTTCGTGGTCCCACTAATTTATTTAACCTTCAATTGTTACGTCTTCAAAGGAGTCCTATTATGTAATACTTATTCATATCACTGTACTCTTAATATCAACAGCATTTCTTGCAGCATTTTGCATTTTAAACAAGAAATGTTCAAGTGTATATGTTTTCAGATGGAATTCATTTAACACATATATCATGTGGCTGTGATGTTGTGTGGGCCTGTGATGACCAGGGGCAGGTGTACATGGCTGTTGGTCCTCCTAACTCCATAGCAAGTTCTGCTCTTTTTTGTCCTGGTTGGATAGTAGTTGACGACGATTTACAACAAACGAGTGGTTGTCATCCATCTGTGACACAACGAAAGACTGTTTTTACCAAGGTATGAACAGGCATGTAGAAAACTAATACTTGTGTTAACTGTGCCCATACTTTGCATGAGGTTAGTTGGAGACAGTGCAGGCTCTTGCTTGAATTTAAATATTGTCAGCTACATAAAACAACACATTTTAATTAACTTCACCTTTTTTTTTTTCTGGTAGCTTCTTAACTAGGCATAGATCAGAGGATAATGTGAAAATGACACTTAGTCAAGTGTTTGACTGTGTGTGGACTACATTTGTCTAGCTCTAGGATAGGGTTCAGTGATGTTTTGTTGTTAAGGTGGCAGTAAACAGTCCCATTGAATAAAAGGAATTGAATTTCTTGACAGGCTTGTTGCCTAGGCATAGATCAGAGGATAATGTGAAAATGGAACTTCAATAAATAGGTTGTGAGTGTGTGTGGACTGTGTTTGTCTTGCTCAGGATAGGACTCAGTAGTGGGCTGTCGTTAATATGGTAATGAATAGTTCCATTCCATAAAGAGGATTTTACAGGAAGCTGGGTGGGGAGGGAAAAATCTCACCCCCACTGGGATTCGATCCCTGGACCATCCAGCCCATAGCAAATTGCTCTTTTGACTACACTAACTCAGCCACCCTCAAAATGTGTTTATATAGGTCTAATTAATTCTGCTTTTGGAGGTTTCATACGTGTTAATTTTTCCAGGTTTTTGTGGGACCAGAGACATACATGGTGTGGGCCTTGGATAATAAGAAGAATATCTATGTAAGAGAAGGCATTTTCAATGATTTTCAAGTTGGAACAGGCTGGGTTTTGGTATCTGGGATTGAAGCTGTTGAGCTTAGCATTAGGCAAGTTGACATATCTTTTTGTGGAAACAAATATTCTAAAGGTAAGGCATTTAGATTAGTATAAGGTAAGTTTATGTATCTTGCTGTAGGACCAGATGTTCAATAGGTAAGGCACTCAAATTACTATTAGGTAAGCTTATGTGATAATATGTGCATTACGTGAGATTCCTTCAGATCACATAAGAACGAGGCAGATGTCCGTATGCATACATCATACGGAATGTAAACAGCCACGACTTATACTTGGAACTGCTGACTATTATATAATTTTAATATCACAATATGGAAATTTTTACGCTTTTCAATTTTTTATGTATTTTGGAACGTCAAATTTTTAAGCATTTCAGTACAGGCAGTGTAATATCTAGACCAACCTGTTGGCTCATATTCCTTTGTTCTGTAACTCCCTGAGGATAGCACCTGGATGTTGAAACATGTAGGAGTTTTAATACTTGTTATGAATTGTATTTTACTGTATTAAATGCATTTGTTGGTGGATACAGTTATAGTAAGAATATGCACGGTATGAGTAATATAAAAATAACTTCATATTCTCAAGCACATATATGCCTATTGAAAGAGCCAAATGCAGCAGTGTCTGTGACCTAAGAATTCAAAGTGTAATTATCATATTTAGTTTTAGCACCCAATGTCATTCCCACTTCCTCCATGCAGTCTTTACTGAAGGTAGGACATTCAAGGTACAGTGTCAATGTACCATTCAGTGAAAAACAGTGTTTATACCAAATTTAATTAAAATCAGTCAACTGGTTTAAAAGTTTTAATAGTAGGATCTATGCATGTGTGCATGTGTGGGGAAGCATGCATACACACATATGAAACAGTACGTTCATTAGCATATGTTATCATTTTTAGGACAAATTAGGTTAAAAAAGACCATGAATGAAAAAAATGACAAATGGACAAACACACCTGTTCTTTTATTCTTGGCATTTGTACTTTGATCAAATGGTAACATAAAATGCCTTTGATTCTTGTCCTTTTAGTGGCACAGCAGTGTGGGCATTGTCTCCTGAAGGCAGTGTCTATCGAAGATACGGTATCACTAATACCAACTTTATTGGTGATTACTGGAAGAAGATACCTGGATTTGTTACTTCAATAACAGGTAAATGTTTTGTGGAGTATAAAAATGGCCTGAAAGTTGGTGGAACCTCTCACGATGTGCATTGACAGTTGATAATCAAATAATACATTTTTCATAAACTATTCGTTAAAATTTAAATACCCATGCCAGTCGGCTCAAGGTTGATTCATTTCACATTCATCTGCATTATGTATTTGTTTCTGCCTGTAGTTGCATAGCTAGGACTGTTGTCTTATATGCAGGGTGAATCTTATCTTGGGATAAATGAGATAATTACAATTATTTGTAGTGTGTATTTCAGTTCTCTCGTTATGTTCCAACACAGCTCCTCTTACAAGACTTATTATTTTAGTCCTTTATTTAAAATTATATACATGTAATGACATTATTTTTTAAGTTTAAGTTATATTAATTATGTTTTCAGGGTATTAATTGTAGGTTGTTCAAGCCTACTTGTCTCATTTTATGCCAGGGTTACATTCCTGAAAAAGTCGCACAAATTGAAATTGCGCAAGTCAAACACAAAATTTCCACTTAATAGAGCGTATTTCCTGGGGATTCGGGGATTGAAAGTCTCATCCTATATAACTATACCACTAGTGGATATACAGAGTGGTAGAGTATGTATGTACTGTATATACAGTATATATACATTTCTATATAGTATACATACATTTGGGGGAAAGTAATGGCCAACTACCCCCAAGAACTTGCCCAGGATACAGTGTGCCAGAGCCATACCGATCACATGACTGGGCTCTGGTTCCTGCCAAGCCCGGCCTTCAAGGCTGAATACCAATGAATGATGATACATACATTCCTGTACAATATATTCATTTATTTCTAATGCAATAAAATGTAAGAAACTCACATCCATAGGTTTTGGTCTGGTTCATTCCAACAGGACTGTGGTAGTCTTGGTACACAAACAAACACTCCCTGTTTCAGAGTGTTGACATTTAATGTTATATAACACTTAGCATTTTCTTTAATTCTATCAGCTTTATCATTCTATGTATCCTAATATGAGCAAGTCTAAGAGTATGACATATGTCAACCATTCATTCACCTTTTCCAAGTTGGCTTATCACATCTAATTTCTCTTCAGTATTGATTGTCTTTTGCCAGTTTTTCACTTGGATTGCACTAGGTTATGTCAATTTACATTTCTCACTCAATACCAATGCTATTGAAGAGGAGACTGCATCTGCCACATGATTATTTCACAAACACAATCAATCCATACATGTGACTGATGGCATGACAGTGATGTCACTTTCTGCTAGCCTCCTACAGAAGATAAGTGTGGCCACAGATCATCTGTGCCAAATTGTGTTAAACTGAAAATTATCACATAAATTCAAAAAGTGGTGTGAATTATCAAGGCACATGAAAGTGACAACATACAAAAAGAATTTTGACGTTTTGCTGACCGTGCATCTCAGTATATTTATCTCAGTAATTAACCAACTTGATGCACAAAATTTTTGTTTTACAGTAAGTTTATTTCATGCCTGTACGTGTTTTGAGCACATGTAGAGGCATGAAATAAACTTATTGTAAAGCAAAAATTTTGTGCATCAAGTTGGTTAATAACTGAGATAAAAAAAGCACAAAAAGAAATCATTTAAAATGAGACCCGCCTGTATGTGTTATAGTAATATGTATATTTATTAGTATCATTTCATTGTGTATATACGGTTATTGTATATACTAGAACGGTTCATGGAATATGAATCAAGTTCCTTAGGCATATCTAATGTTACCTCTAGGTGACAGGGTAGCCAGTTGCCATTCATCTTATGATCTGGTATTTCATTATGCCTTGATACGTTCTTTGTAACAGATGGCTGTGTATTGGGAAAATGAGCATAAGCTGTTTCATGTTGCCTGTAGTTAGTGTGCTCCAAAACGTTGATACATGCACATAGGCTTGTGTTCAGGGTGTGCCGGGTGTGCCCAGGCACGCTTTGTGTCTCAGAATTTTGTTTTTTGTGTTCCATTATTTAAGTTTGTATTTTTAAGTAGAGTTTAGTTGTTAATTTAAAAAGTTTAGTTAAGTTTTAGTTTCTTCCGTTTATTTGGCGAATAAAAATAATATCCTTTGTGACTGAACATTGAATAAATGTTTGCCTTTTAAAAAATTAAAAATAAAATTCTCTGGATGAACATTTTGATGAAGTTTTCTTTACACACTTATGTATAGGCATATAGTTTAGGACTCCGCTTTGCAGCCCTAGAAGTTAGGAAAATGTAGAGGGAATAGAGCCACAGAGCTTAGACCTGACCGGTATTATGTATTTTTGTGTGTTAATCTCTGATTAGGTCTGCTGTAATCACCTGTTAAGGGAAGCACTGTGGTTTGAGTGAGATAATTAACTATGGCTGAACACATTGTCATGGCTGCTACTAATGAACCATCACATGAACCTATCTTGGTTGTACAGATGTGCTCTTGTGATCTTTATGTGGTCCAGACCACATGGTTGTGGTCATTAAATTAATTATTATCAAGTGTAAGTGACCCTTATTACAATGTATGCTGCAAGTATTGTTATGACATAGAGTGTTGCAACACCTATGCTGGCGACATCATTGTGAGCTTGGCAGTACAGCTTTTAGCTTGTTTGTCGTGTGTTATTACCAAGCTATTGGAATTTTGTAGTCGTATTGTAATGTTTTTTTTCTCTGTGTTGATTGTGCTTCTTGTGACACATTTTGTTGTTATTACATCCAGGAAAAGGTCACTGATATTTGAGTATAATAAATTTAAGTACTCCTGTGATGTTTATCTGTTATTTGGTATTATCATGAAATTAGGATTCTGGCACAAAGGAAATGGTAGAAAGTAGAGAGAGTGCAAGAACTGGGTGCCATAAAAAAAGTACCTGGATGTAATAGAAGGTAATGTAACTGGAGGATGGAAAAAGTGGCATAATAGAGAGCTTCATATATGAAACTGAGGTTTTCAGATTCTGAATCTTTATGTTATGAGCTTCTTGGTTATGAAACCTTGTTGTCTGTTTGGTGGTTACTGACTTTTTGGAGGAACATGCTGCTTGCATCTTCAGGGTAGAATATAAGAGCTTCATAACATGTATCCTTACTGCATTGTAGGGTGGTAAGGATGATGGTGTGGGCAGGACATGTAGCACACATGGATCACATATATGCATAGAAAATTTTAGTTTAAAAGTGTAAGGAAAGAGACCACTTGGGTGATCCTAGACATAGATTGGAGGATGAGATTGAAATAAATCTTAAAAGAAGCAGGATATGATCATGTAGATTGAATTTATGCCTCATGAAGTTATGTGTTGTGATTACTTTGTATCACTTATTTTCATGTTGCATGTGTATTTCGTGTTCTAGCATCTGTGAGTGATGGCCTTTGGGCTCTGGACAAGAGCCACAGCCTCCTGAGGCACAATCAGCTTACCGTGAAGTTGAGTGTGCCAGCACCAAACTCAAGCAGAGCTCCCAACTTGACATCTGATGGTGACTGGGAAGTTGTGTGACATATCATATTTATGTAACCTTACTGTGTAAGATTTGAGGTTCTCACAGTGGTATAGCTGAAGATTCAAGTCCTCTGTGATTTTAATGTGATGTTGACTAAGACTTGCCTCTTCATTGTTATCATGTACTATAAGTAGAATACATGGTGAGATGTTCCAAGTCGCAGAACGACATTACAGAACAACAGAACCATTCCAAATAGAGGATAAACTCTTGAACAGGTATCTTGAGAGTTTGTTTAAGGATTACTTTTCACTCTCAGTAGGAATGACATGTGAAAGTTATGATTTCAAATTACTAGATTTTTTCACAGCCAGTTTTGTTACTGGGCTGTTTTTAAATCCTCTGTCACAAGGAAAAAATTGCATTTATCAGTGTTGACAGTTACTAAGACTGTATAGCATTGGTGGTAGGTGAGTGAAATATAAGTATGGAGCATTTTTGGAATGATACTGACAAGCGAAAACCATGGTATTCAGAGAAGAACCTGTCACAGTGCCACTTGGTCCACCACCAGTTCCTGGGATTGAATGTGTACCTCCAGGGTGATAGGCCATTGGCCAACTACCTGAGCCCTGGCACAGACATCATCTGTTACATGGACTACTTTTGTTCTCATGTCACTAATACAGTCATTGAACAGCCAACAGGTTGAGCTCTGGAGCAGTGAAACGTTTGTCACCTTTGCTGGTCAGTTCAAAGGGTTTTTATCTGCATCCATTCAGAGCATGTGTTAACCCTCTCATACCATAATTAAATTCCCTGGGACACTCTGAAAAGATGAGAATTTAAATAGTTGCCATTGCCTTGCATGTTGTGGCGATGCCTGTAGCCGACTTTGGTGTTTTAAACTCTAGAATGAAATGCATACACTAAAGCTTCTCTTGGCCATCCCTTGTATTGATGTAATTTCTCAGCAACAAAGTAGGTGTCTTTTTTGCCTGCTGCATTCCAAGGACAGTATTTAAACTACAGTAACATTAAAACTGCTGTGGAATTGAAATTGTTCAACTGAATTTGATTTGTGTTGATCGAAGCATTGTTCATAAGTCCTTGGTTGAAAGGCCGTTGCTGGCAGGCTTGAGTCCAATTTAAGTACTACATGTGCCAGGGACAGGGTTGACAAATGCCGTTTTGTATGTAGTCAAAGAGTATCTTCATCTTGCCATTACTTTTTCTGTCAATATGACATGTGTCAAATACATATGGGTTGCTTCTAAATAAAATGATAAAGCCAGAAGAAATTGTGTACAGTAATATGTTATGACATACTTTCTGATATGCTGTAAATAGATTTCGTTGTGAGGTAATACAGTTTTAAATACTATTTGTGATTTGAGATATCTGGTGTGGATTTCCAAATACTGTATTTGTAACATATTTTATATAATGTTGCATGATTTTAAGTATTACAGTGCTACTTGTTTTGTATGCAGATGTGTTTTAAGATATGGTGTCTCAGTGATTTTTATGTTGTATGTGATCCTGAGGAATGGCAGTGCAGTATTGACTTGGTTTGCAAGGTTATTTCATGGCTGTGGTAACTCTCATTGCATCAGGTAACCAGATGAGGAAGTGGAGATTTTATGTACATCACCCAGAAATAATTCATACACTGAGCAGGATTTACACCTCTAATGTCAAGAAGAAAGAACTGTCACAGTGATCTTAGCATTTGAAACAAGAATAATAAAGTGCATGGCATTAATGGCTGTTTGAATTTAATGTTATTGATAAAGTGCAAAATTATATTGTTAAAAAGATTGTCTAAAGAGAGACTGTAAAATTCTGGGCAGGAAATGTCAGCTTCAGATCATTTGTGTAATAATACAATAGGAAGAATCACATTCACATCTGTGAGGTTTATCATACACTGACTTGTGAACAGGTGAATTCATTTCTTGTAGGTATCATGATGTAGTGCTTTAAACTTTGTAACTACTTACCAGTGTACCTCATCACTTCTCAGACCAGGCAAGTTACACGTAACTCAAGCAGTAATGCTTCTGGCTGATATTTGGGAGGTGCCTAGATTGTATCTTAGCCAGTATTCTAACGAGGAATTTTTGTAGTTTTCTGTTTGTCCAGGTGCATATGCAGATAATAATTTATGTCATGGCATGGCTGCTTCCTTCACTATCCTTCCCAGTTACTTATCATCCAGTTACTCAATGCTGTATCACAGTTGTTACTACCTGTGCAATTAAATAAAGAAGTGCTGCTGCTGTTTCAGCTCAGGTTTTGTAATGGTGACAGTGAGGGAAATAATATAGGAGGAGCCTTACACTACAACAGGTTATGATCCATTCCTGAATGGTCACATGATTAAAAATGTTTACAGCGTTTAATCTTTTGGCGCCGGAATTATTTTTTTAATTTTAGCACACCTCTATATAAAATCTGAATAATACAGAATCAAATGCATTAGATTTTTGAAACAAACCGCGTTTTGAAGAGGAAAAAACGGAGAGTATATACCATGTTTAAAATATTCAGTACCTATATTTGTTGAATAAATATATAAAATGCAACGTTTAGAGGTTAGTGGTGTGGTACGACTACTATAGTCATCATTAGGCATCAAAGGGTTAAAGTCACGACAGATGTCATTCACCTTCTCTCCACAATCATTCATGGACATTTCAACCTGAGTGATTTGTCCTGTGATAGAACCACCTTCAGTCTCAGTTCTCCATAAGAAATCTTCTTATCTCTGTGTCCTCTGGTTCCTTCCTCTGTTCTTTATATTTTGTTTCACTCAAGTCTCGCCAGCCCACCCTTTGTCTTCCCAGTAGTCATTTATATATTTATTTAACACTTAATTTGTTATGTGTGTATTTATATTGCTGTCCTCTGAATTTCACTGCGGGCTGGAATATTTCATTTGGTATGGCACTTAGGCTCCTGGCTGGACAACTGAAGAACATTGGTTCGATCCGCTCCCCCTTTGTGGCTTCATAGTGTGCACAGGGGCTACTTTACATCATTGAATTTCATCAGCATGAGACTCACTTATCCCATTTCAGTACTGCTGAATTTTAAATTCAACAGAAAGCATAAAATCAGATCATGACATGACATCACCTCGTCATTTAGCTACAAATTTCACAAATTAGTTCAAAGTAACACAGCTACAAACAGTTTCATCTAAATTGTGTTTGTGTAAAGCAACCTTTAATGCACCTATTGTTTGTAGCACGTTACATTACAGTCTCCTGCATCTTTTGGCATCGTTGGCGACATCTTCAGGGACTTTTATTTAACTGTTTGATTTTTGGCTCAACAGCTGGCTGTAAACACTTGTCCAAACATATTGGTAAGATGCAGCCTTTGCACTGATGCACTATTTTCCAGATTTCATGAAGGTCACCTGTGATGAATAATAGTGAAAACACCATACCAATGTGAAGTGTTACTTGAGTATGGGTTTTAACTATTATTCATCACAGGTTCACTTCATGAAATCTGGAAAAAGTGCATCAGTGAGACGGCCACATTTTACCAACATGTTTGGACAAATGGTGTGGCCAGTTGTTGCTCTGCAGATTCAACAGTTAAATATGAGACAGCCTGAAGATGGCACTGATGTGCACCAAAACGCAAAGGAGAATGTAATGCAATGTGTTATGTACAATAGGTGCATTAAAGGTTGGTTTTGAAAAAGACAATTAATATGAATGTAATGCACAATATGCACAATGTGAAGGTAGTTTCATATAATGTTTCAGACCCAGCCGACCGACATAGCTCATGATAGGGAAATAGTCCTTTGCATTCACTTCTAGAATAAATCCTGTGTAGGTAATGCCTAAGTATGTTACTTAGAACTAACTGGTTTGCAAATTGTACATAGCCATAGTTCTGGAGAGCAGGATACTTATGCTATTAGAGAAGTCAGGTGATCAGGTGAAAATTTTTGCACCTTACGCGAAAGCCGCTAGTGAAATAAACTTTTCAGCTGTGGATACTGATGAGACATCACTCATGTTTTCTGTAACCATATAATCTCAATAGACCCATTATATATGCCTGCATTGAACACCAAGGGCCTTCTAAATCATTAATGGGAGCAGTTTTATGTTTCTGACATTCAGAAAATTTTGGGTCCATTATGCATATTTATTTTTCTTGTAGGCATCACTTCAGCATGGCATTTTGTGATGGACAGAGTAATACCATACTCTAAATATGCCCATATAAAATATAAATAACGCAGATACAACAGAACATAGAGTAGAATAGTATTTCCAAGTAACAAATCTGAAGTAATGCTTCTGGGCCTAGTTGCACTGATATATCATATTGTGTGCAGCCATACATATACAGGAAAATGAGTTATGAAACCTAGGCTATAAAAATGTCCATTTTAAAACACATGTCCATGAATTTTGTGTGAGGTATGTGTGTTGTACTCTTCTACACTGATTTTGTAAAAATCAAATGTATGTTATTTGCTACTGGCAATTAAAGACATCTAACATGGTTTCCCTCTAATGTATGAATTTATGTCCATCTGCCATAGTAGTAATGGAAAATGATGTGAGTGTGGGCCAGTCTGTTTAATAATCATGTTACAGCATTGCAAGAGTGTAATGTTAATAATCCTACAGAATAAGTGGAAACTTATACTAGAGATTTTCAGGATTGCCTCACTGTGTAGGTAACCCTTCCCCATCCAAGCCATAAAGGCATGTAAGGGACGCAGAAGTATTCCTCCACTCATTCTTAACCTTGGTGCTAGATGGAGGTAAGTGGTTAACTTCATGCTCCAGCTCCTTTACCCGAGGGAAAGAACCCTGGTACCCATGGAATAGGAGACTGGGTGGACCCCAGAGCTGGCCTGGGCATTTTTGAATAAGAGAAAACATCTCTTAGCCCCACCTAGGATTTGAACCCTGGACTTTCCAGCCCACAGTCTAGTTATTATACTAACTATGCTACTCCAGCTGAATCCACAATCTAGAGAAAAAATCTCAAGACTTGCAAAATGATTGCTGTAAATTTGTAACCAATAGTCTGACTCTTAAATTATTTGATGGCATTGTTTTAAGTGCAATGTTAGTAGCAGGGAAGGCCATCACAGATTGTATGTAGGTTAGGATTTGCAAAAAAGGCAGTCATGGTCATCTTGAAGGTTCTTACTTGTGTTCAACTTGAGAGACTGAGGAAACCTGGGAAATCGCCATTAATGTTGGTAGCTCAGCCATGATGGCCCTTCAAATTACTTGTCTGTAATGTTAATAGCATACTAACCTGTTCAGTAGTACCTTATGTTTAAATGGGGTTGTCCATGCACAAACTGACAGGAAAGATGGTTTCAATACAAATTTTTTCAAACATCTCCACCCTCAATCTTATTATACATATTCACAATCCGGTTGCTGTATACTGAAACTTGTGGGGTGAGGAAGTAGGGAGAGATGAAGGAAAAGGTAGGTGTAGAGTATGAGCACCTGTTTATTGGCACAAGATGTCAGTGACAAGTACCAATCCCAAATACATCAGCCACTAGAACATTATGAGCACCTGTTTATTGGCACGAGATGTCAGTGACAAGTACCATTCCCAAATACATCAGCCACTAGAACATTAGGACTGGCACAGCCATTCTAATGTAAGTGATAAATTATTTTGCACAAATAGTGGTAGTTGAGTCATACACCCTCATGAGACAATACCTATCCCATCCTGCACACATTCCTTAAAGACCTCTGAAGTCTCTAGTTACCAGAACTGAACAGTGAAGAAGGAAGCTCTCTATTTGCTGTAACATTATCAGCACTGATTAATCTACATCTGTTGTTGTGCCATGTATTTAGGGTGACCATTATTAATGTAGTCATATATACCCTACATATGTTTTTACTGTTTATTGCTCCTTGTGCAGCACTGTTGCCATCTCTTTGTTGAGAAAGTTGCAAATTGGATCCTAGGAACTCTCCATTCTAAACAGCATTATCGGGAAGATGGAATAAAAATGGAAAAATAAAGAAAGGGAACAGAATCAGGGACAAAAATTGGTCCAGGACATCAGTCTAATTTGGGGACTGTCCCCCAAAATCCAGGACAAATGGTCACCTGAAGTGCAATGGCTACACTGCTGCTTTGTATTCAAGGAGTTTCATGATCAAATTGTATCTAATCATGTGAAGTTGTTTCATGTGACTGGAATTAGGACATATCCAGTTAAGATACAACCTGGGCACCATTTATCCTTATCAGTGTGTTGTGTAGTTTTCTGTGGCCCTTTCAAGAACAAGCCAGAATATTACTAGTTCTGTCTGCATCACTTATGGCTCCTTATTATTAAGCACATGATTTCTCATTCAATGCTATGTAACTAGTACAGCTAAAAAGCACTGTTGAATAAACCAACATACAACTCCACAGTTGCATGAAGACAAGTTATTATATTCTGTGGTTGATCTCTTTAAATTGTATAAACACATTCATCATCAACCCCACCTATAGTGGTATGATTCCCAAGATAGCCAGTCCAATCCAATGTTCTTACTGTTTTCATTTACACACTGGAATAAGGTCATGTCACTGTCATGGCTTCAGCAACCATTCTAACACCCTTGGCTTTGTAACCTTGTCACTGAACAAACATTGGGCCATCCTGTATTTTTAATTTCCCTTTATGAAGCAGTCCCAGAAAAAACTTCAGCATGAATTTCTAGACTGTCTGAATGCATTACCAATAATTTATGTTACTGGTTTTCACTTGTTATTTTTTTGAATTGAAGTATTGTTTGCATGTCTGAATAATGTAATGTGATGTTGCATGGTCATATATTTTAATATACAATTTTGTATATCATTTTTTGACTTTGTAGTTGAACTCTTGACATTAAATGACACAACTGAAGTGGTTTGATTTTAGTACAATATTAGAGACAGGATTATTTAAGGAACTGCTCTTTTGAATCTGTTCAATGTATACAGGTGTCAAGTGACTGGTGCATTAAGTTACCATTCATCTCCATCTATTGCCAAGGTTAAGAATGAGTGGAATTTCACATCCTCTCCCCCATATACTTTCATGGCATGGGCAGGAACTAATTGACTTTTACTGTTATGATCTGTAAGTTAATTTCTTTGAGTCAATATTGGGAGAGTTGAACACTGCACATGTGCATGTTGGGTAAATACTAAATTTTATAAACTTGAATATCTGTAGCCTAATATTTTAAGGTGTTTTCTCAAATTTATATAAATTTCACTTATAGGTTCTTTCTAGTTCATAAATTATACATCATCCCAGGTGCTAAGTCGCCATGTCACATACACAATTTGTCATGGCACCTAAAATTTAAGCATGTGTTGTAATTCTTTTCCTCTCCCCCCTCATAAAACAACCCAGTTCTGAAGTGGTTCCATAAGGCTGTTATTTATCCTGGTTTCCTGAGCTTCAAGGTTTCACATGCAACTAACCAACTTGCCCCCCTGAATCACTTCAGCATCTAACTGGATGTGTGTCATGAAGGTGGAGGCACCACATACCTCCAAAGCATCGGTTTAAACCTACAGACTTTGTCAAAACCTCTACAATTATTATTTATCTGAGAAATACTAATGCAAAAAGAAATATTGGGTGTATCAAGGTCATGTATTTAAACCGTGTAGATTAGAGGTTCTGAGGCGCCTATTCAATGGGTATCGGGAGCAAGGCGGTCGGAGCGTGAGGCTGACTAGTCACCCTATCTAGTGTCGGGGCTAAAAGTGGATCTATATATACACTCCCCCATGTACCTTCATGGTGTGTGTAGGGAAAACTTTACCATTTTTAGAACTTCCTCAAAAATTATCGAAGTTTTCATAAACGATAGCAACCAGAGCAAGAATTCACCGTCAAGTGATAATTTAACATAAATAATTTTGCGATCCGAACACGTCTCAGCGTTACGTTACACATAAATTGAGGTATTCTGGTGTTAACCGAAGGTTCAGAGGTGAAGCGAACGCCTTCCACTTATTGCCGAGGTTCATAATGAGTTGAATTGTACCTCTGGTTCCCTGTGTGCATCTTTATATGCGCATTACTTACGCGCTGTCAGTTCGTATGTATACTCTGCAAAGTTACAGACAACCAAGAAACTATCTTTTAATGGTGACTTAAATATTGTGATATTGTTCTTTAAGATTTAATGCATAATACCTTATCATGTGGCACATTGGGGGGGGTCAAGTGTTCTACAGGAGTATAGAATACTTTTGACGGTGCAGAATCAGCTTTCTAAACAACCAGTACTACCTCTCCTTCTGCCCCCCACCTACCTTTTGAATATGCCAGAACGACAACTTTTACATGTTTTGTCTACTGCAACACGTAGGGATTTAATGAAGGATACTGATAGGAGTTGGTATGGTAGCGATTTTTAATTCAGTTACATCAACCTTTTTTTAAACACCTACACGGAACTGACAAGCGCTACCAATCATTCTACTTTCCTGGTCTAATTTTTTACTGGCACACTGTCAAAAATTTCCTCGCGGTATCTCTATGCACGCTGTGACCTCCATTATTCTCACCGTTTCTTGTAACCATGGGTCAGAGTTACGACACAATTGAAAACATATTATCAGTGCCTCACAACGCATGCGATATCCAATGTGCGCTAATGTGATGAAATGAGTCATATCAGTTCCGGAGACTTTGAGCATACAATCACTTTGCAGTTCATTGTACGAAGTTTATCTGTGATATGAACATATGAAGGGGGCTATATGAAAACCACGGCTGACTGAAAATTGCAATATGGCTTCCAGGAAACAGGTGGAAAAAATGTGTGTGTCAAAGTATGATTCTTTTTTGCGTGTTGGTACTTGTATATTTTATTTATTTGTGCTTCTCACGTTTCATATGCAACATGCAGACTCTAGTCATATAACAGGAACGTGGAACACACAAGATTTTTTTAAGTTCCTGATAAAATTTGGGTTTAAAAAGACCGATGTGCGCAACTCGCAAGATACTTCAGGATACATTTTTGGCAATATTACTGCCAAAACGAATTTTACTCATAATGTGACGTTTGCAGTGCTTGATAGAGGGTACTTTTTAGAATACTATGGAAATAGAACTATTGTAAATAAAGAAAAAGCATGTACTAAAATGTTCAATAAAATCAGCACTATTGCTTACGACGCAAGTTGCTATGATCAGGGGGAGGATTTCTTAAGGAAAGTCCCCTGTCCGAAAGGGAGTGTTTGCGTGGACGAAGATGCACCGTGGAATGTAGTAAAAGGACATCAATTTACGTTTGTAATTGAAGATTTAGTGCAGCCAAGGTAAGAATAGCACAAAAGTGTATTTTAATTCGGTTCGTTCGATGCGTGTATTGAAGTAAGATTAATAATTTGGAGAAGCATTGTAAGATGTAATTGATTTAGTTATATGGCTTGTTGCTTTTTCATGCATTTTTGGCAGTACAACAGTGAACTTGGGTTTAATTGCAAAACAGTAAACATGTTTGTAGTTCATGATGTGGTGAAAGATGACTTATAAGTGTACTGAAATGCATATCTGAAGATTCTTTATGTGTTTGTGAAAGCATGAGATGAAGCTTTGCAGTATAGAATTGGTACCTTACATGGTGTTCTCTTAGAAGTACTGATCATTGCTTCTCAAGAGACATTAGAACTTGAAAACCCATGGAATTCTGCAGTTGATTTAGCATTTGATTCCTTTAAGGCAGGGTTTATGTAGTTTTAGCAATAAAATGTGCAGGTGTAACTTATCTGTGCTTACTATGGTTGCCATGTTTTTTTCCCCCCATGTGTGTGATCAGTCTGGCCTGTAGTTGTGTATTTTGAAATATATTTTACATTTTCATTTCTATACACTATTAGAATTTGTTTTGTAGATGTCTTCCTCAAGTTTTGATTATAGATTGTTTTCCTTAGACAAACTAACATCTTGTAATCTAGCAAACTGAAGAGGACCAGAATTATTCTGGAAGAAACATTTATGTGGTAACAAAAACCATTTTGGAGGTACTAGTGAAGGGGAGGAGAAGTCACTTGAGCTGAATTTTAAGCCCAGTGTAAGGGTTTTGTCTAAAGTCAGGTTCTTATGAAAGTCATTATTATTATAAATTTATTTTGTTTGACAAGGATGTGTCATATCACAAAATTTGGTTGCAATACTCCTTTCACAAAGTGTATGCTTTACTATTGAACATAATATCCATGTACCAGATGTATATACATTAACATTACATTATTCTTGAAGCTTATTGGAATTTTCATTTCAAACTGCTCCTTGCAAGCTAACTTCTCAATCTGTGTGTGCACCTCTTTATTTGTTCAAACAGTTCCTGGTTTATCTGGAGTTATTTCTGTGTAATCAGCATCTGGTAACTTTAGAAAATGGTTTTGAGATTACCAGCATCACTAGAACTAATTTTGTTTCAGTTTTAGAACTGTGAACACTTGAAATATAATTGAAGTGGTTCTGATAATAGTATGTTATGTGTAGGGTTATTTGATATTTGGACTTCGTACATCTTCTGGTATCCCTCAAAATGTGTTCTTGTTGGAATAGTAAGTGATGGACACAGTACAGAAACCAAATAATCATAAATGTAAAGTGAAAGGTTATTTTACAATTCTGTACAGTAAATTTAATTTTCTTTTGTTACAGGTTCTGGTATGTAAGCTTAGTTGCATGCTACAGGAACCTAACTACATGCAAATGGCATCATATAGAACAGGACTTGGAGCTGGAATATGATATCTGGCTTGTGAATGGAAATCCAAATGTCAGCAGCTTTAATCCTCTGGTGTACCAGTTTTCTTTTGACAGACAGGTGCAGGAAATCTGGATAGTTACAGTGTCATTAATGCAGCGTTTGTATGCTCCACGTATACACAGTGTGTCCCAAAAAGACATATATGCATATTAAGTGACTAAAATAAAGTTATGTTAATGAGCAGAACAATTATATCACCCCTGTTTTTTTTAATGAGGGCCAAACTGCCTCTTTGAGGTAAATTGAGTTACATGTAGTGAATCAGTCTGTTAATGGTCCTCTGTGATGTGAAAAACATGACAGCTGCCATCATCAAAAATATCTGTTGTAGGTCAGGGATATCCTACCTTTCAAAGCATTTATCACATGTAAAAATGGAGCCACATTCATGTTTCTCCTGTAAAATTTATATTTTGTGGGTTGTCCCCTTTTTACAAAATTGAATGATATGGATCAGCACTGGCACTAATTGAAGTGGTGGATGTAGTGTTTGTGTTCAGAATGACCACCTTCAGCTTCATGGCAGAGTTGACAGTGATGAGCAACTCACTGACAGGCAGCCATCAAAGTTGCTGCTGGGACAGCTGGGCAAGCCTGTTCCCTTTCATGCTATAGATGTTGGGTTGTCTGCTGTTGGAAGTGTGGTTTCAAATTTGTGTGTCCACTGTCTTTGCACTTCAGGCACATTCTTGAATTCTTGATACCATTCCAGGATTAATTAATGTTGCTTGAAACTCAATCAGCCCTAAACTATTTTAAGTACCTGCATCAAGGGAAAAGGGATTGTGGTGACATCTGTTAAGTGTAGAATACACTAGTTTCTGCTCATGCATGTAATACGTGGAGATCAATAACAAAGTCGATATTTTGTATTAAAATGGGTATTCATCTTTTTGGGGCACTGTTGGTCACTATCCCCATTTTGTAATTGTTACATCACTGGTTGAAAATCGTACCCGAGTTACTGGCGTGTTAGCTGAAGTGGTAGTTCTTCTGACTTTTGTTTGAGAGACGTCTGGTTGAAGTTTCAGTACAGTTACAACTATTGTAAGTGAAGTATTTAATTAATTTCCCCATTATTTTTAGACAAATGCAGGGTTAGTACACCTTAAAGTAAATTATGACCACAGACTATCCAAAAATCTAGGTGCCAGAAAGGTGACGTGAAGCAAGTTTGGTGCTGAGTACTGAAGAGTTCTGGATTGACCTGTGAACCTCACAGTTATTAGGCTTGTTCTGCTTGGTGTATGTGTGAACTGATACACATTTCTGCATGTAAGGAAAGAAACTGCAATGACAATGCTTACAATATTAGGCACCGTGGTACAAAATTCAGTTACTCCAGTAACCAGGGTCCAGGAATTGTGCACCGCTGGCCATGAGTACTGCCTCCTCAGTCCTCTGGAGTTCAGTGAACCTCTTTTATCAGTAGACACTATGAACTGTTGAATGTGAAATGGTATATAACCTGTAATGCAACCAAATGAGGTATTTATTTTATTTTTTTCAGTCAAAACAAATGTGGGGATGAAATTTTAATAATGTTCTTTATTGCTGCTATAGTTCATGTTTTCCAAATTTTTTATGAATGATGTCTTGTTACTTTACACATATAATGTGTGCCACTGAGAAAGCATATTTTCTCTCCTTTCACATGTCCTGCACATAGTCATCCTGTCATCTGCAGTGAGAGACAGACAGATATTGAGTATTCTTACGCAGCTTGTGTTAACTGCAGGATATGTGTTGAAGATCCCTATTCTAAAAGTGTGCCATTCTTGCTGCAGGACACAGTGGAGCTATATCTGGTGTTCTTTCTGTGCTACCTTGTACTGGTGCCACTTCAGGTATATGCTGCCATGCGCCAGCACCATCCAGTGACGCGACTCTTCACTGCCAGTCTTATTTTGGAGTTTCTAGCTCTCTGCCTTATCCTGCTGCATGTCCTTAAATTTTCTTTAGATGGAAGTGGCTTTCAACAATTAGCTGTTGCCGGTGACATCTTAGACATTCTTTCTCGGGTAAGGAATTGATCCATGAAGTCATCCAGGTTATTGTTATATATTTTGTTAGAATAGAATAATAATCGGGTTCTAGCCCTTCCGGCCCGATGCACCTAGGCCTTAAGACAGGCCCTTTGTGCCCAATGTTCTGTATTAAGTTAAAAGGAGCCCTGTTCCTTCAACATAGTTCTAGATGGCCCCTCATACCTAATTCCCAGTTACCTCCGGGTCCAATAGAAAAGGAACCCAGTTATAAATGGCAAAGTTACTATGTACAGTTGCCTTCTACCGGAGTTCTACTTAACTGGAGCACTCTGTAAAATCCTTACTGGAGTCCTCTGTTGCGGAGCTCTCCCTGATATATATATGTATATATTTTTTTTTTTTTTTACTGAAGGTTTTGTTTCCCAAGGTGATCTGGAACTTGTGACTGTAAGGTGTTGTTTTTGTAATTACTACTGTAAACTCAGTGTTCTCATAAAAGAATAATGCTCATGGGTTATACCATCTTTACAGATGACAGAAATTCATAATGAAATTTTTTGGCTTTTAGTGTCTTTAATTATTTCTATACAAGTTTTTCAACCAGAGTACTACCTGAAGTGGATTCCAGACACCATAGTGTGCTAGGCAGTTGCTTTATTTTACCCATAAGTGCATTGTGATTTTTTGAAGAAGTAAATAACATTGTCAGATACGTTTATAAGTAATGGCAATGTACAATATTTCAGATATGTTGAAATCTAATAATGCTACTGTAGATGTGGATTCTTCCTGTCCACACAACACTGTTTATCCTAAATGTATACAGTTCAAAAGCAGATGTGTAGTTAGTAACTGATGGAACATGATCAAAGGGTGTATTTACTTTTGGGCATCTTTGAATTTCAATAGTTACTGAATTTTGTTTTATTTAATAAATATCTAGTTGTCCACTAAAGTGGCTGAGTTAGTGTTAGTGGTACCAAAATTCATCTCTGTACGTAGTAGGTTGAAAATATAAAACTGTTGACTACAGGCCAGGAAGAAAGCCTTTGCCTTTGAGTATATTGTCTTTATCTATTTTATCAGCTTTTCTTTGATGTTATGTAACCATAACAATGAAGATAAGATAAATTTGTCCCAATGCATACCATGAAGGTGCATGGGGGAGTGGAGACATATCACCCTTCAGTCTTAACTAGACCATCATGCCTAGCTACTCTGTCCCCTGTGATGGAGCCTTGGGTACCAATTGAATAAGAAGCTGGGTGGGTCCCAGAGCCAGTCTGTTAATGCTTTGGTACTGGAATGAATAGTTCCATGCAATATTGGTTGCATGTTGAAACATGTGTGACTTTAGAATTTTAGAGTAATGTGTTCAGCATTTGCTTGTAATGGTAATACAGTTATTGCAGTACTTCTGTAATTAGCCACATTCCTGTCAGGTGATGGACTGTCATAATATTCACATGCTACTCCACAGTGCCTTTTATTGCTGATTTATTCTTTTGCTAACCCAAGCATTAATTTCTTGTATCAGAGTACTACCATCTGGTATGCTGTGATGTATAACATGCTCCTCCTCCAGCTGTTTCTGCAGCCTCAGCCTATACCTCACCCTGCACACAATCTGCCTCAATTACATCAACATGCTTATTTGCCAAGAGCACGTAGCTCAAAGGGAACCCACTAACATTGGTTGCCATGACAGGTGTGACTCAGTCACTCTCACACTAAGGGTGTTACATAAGGCAGATATTGGAACATAAGCATAAGAAAATTTATAGAAAAATAATGGAATTTGTGGGTATAAATATAATGAGTTGAAACTGATATTTTGATTTTCAAGTGGAAGGGAATACTTAATACTCAAAATCAAACTCTCCTAAGTGGTTTGTTGAGACTTTTTTGTGGGTATTGGCTATGTGATTGGAGACAGGTTTGCTGCTGTGGAGAAGTTAGTAATCCACATTCAAGGCAAACATTTTCACCACAGAATGTCATCATCTATAAGTGCAAACCTGTATTGCTAAACATACCACAGACATAGGAGATCTGTAAAATTCATTATCAAAGGGAGCTTAATTGTAGTTAATCAAAACTGTACAAACCTTTCATACTATATCATAAGCACATTGTTTAATTTTGGTATTACTGTACGTTTTCTAGTGTGATGTCTGGTAGAACACGTGATAAAAGATTGTGTGTGCTATGCATTTTTCTGCATCTTTTAAAGTCTAGCATTTACTTGATGTACCACTGGGTTTAACATTCAAAAGTTGTACATGGTGGTCTTATTGCATTTATGTGTTTTATATGGATATCAGAACAAACAGTGACTTTTTCTTTATACAAGGTGTGACCCAAAAGCTTTTAGACGAGTTGTTTTAAAAGAGTACTGTGTGTTACATATAGCGGCCAACACCGTAACTACGTAGTACTATGCTTCATGTAACACATGACCAGGCTTCAACGGTTTTCATTCAGTGGTCTGTGAGTATGAACTTGTTTTGCAAGTGAAGATTTTTTGCCTTGTCATCAGCTTCATGGTGGAGCAGAGAGTGGCAATTAAATTTTGTGTTAAAGCCGGTAAAAGTGCTGTGGAAATGATCAAACTGATTAATAAGGCTTATGGTAGCACTGCCGTGAGTCGTGCTAATGTGTATTGGTGGTATGCTCACTTTTGAGATGGATGGGAGGACTTGAAGGACGATGCCACAAGTGGTCATCCTTCGACTGCCAGAACAGATGAAAATGTGGCTGACAGAAGACTGTCGTACCACTCTCCAGCTGATTGCAGATCGCTTGAATATTGGTAAGGAGACAGTTCGCTGGATTGTAACCGAAGACTTGGGAAGAAGAAAGATCTGCACGAGATTTGTTCCTCACACCTAGACCATAGAGCAGAAACAAGAATGCATTGTTTACTGCCAGGATCTTCTTTTAATGGGACAAGATGAACGTTTTTGGGAAAATATCATTACCGGTGACGAAACATGGTGTTTCGCCTACAATCCAGCCACCAAATGACAGAGTGCAGAGTGGGTGGGGCAAAACTCTCCAAAACCAAAGAAACTGCAATTTCAAAAATCAGGAGTGAAGACAATGTTAATTGTTTTTTTCGACGCAGAAGGTGTAATTCATCAAGAGTTTGTCCCTGAAGGGCAGAAAGTAAATGCAGAATTCTACGTGGGTGGTTTGGATCAGCTGCTGAAGAGAATTCGACAAGTTAGAACAGCCAAATTCCAATCCAGTGAGTGGTTCCCTCTTCACAGTAACATGCCATCTCATAACGCTGCAATTGTAAAGAAGTTTCTGGTGAACAGGAACATTGCTGTTCTCCACCACCCAACTTATTCGCCAGATCTTGCACCTGCTGACTACTTTCTTTTCCCCAAGTTAAAATTTTCCTTAAAAGGGCGGCATTTTCAAACAGTGGAAGAAATTCAGTGTGCAGTGACAAAGGAGCTTAACATTTCAAAAACTGCTTTCCTGGAGGGCATGAAGAAGTTGAAGGAACGTGCAAACAAATGTATTGATCAAGTAGGAATGTATTTTGAAGAATAAAAATAAATCATGTCCATATAAGATGTCGGCTTCGGTGGTCTAGGGGTAGCATGTTGGCCTTTAGTACCCAAGTTTGCGGGTTCAAACCTGGCTGAAGCCGTCGGATTTTTAGGGCGAAAAAATCCTCAGCATGCCTTCCTTCGGAGGGGAAGTAAAGCCATCGGTCCCATGTCGTAGATTTGCGGCATGTAAAAGGTCCCTAAATTTACGTGGAAGTCGGAATTTAGGCAAAATTACTACTGGACATCTTTCTCGCCCACAGTTCCACCTTTTGCTGCTAGGATCTCTCACGTCATTGCGGACGGAGGCACCTGGCGGCTAAAGTGGGAACGTCTAAAGGCGGGGGAAAGCAATGGCAAACTACCCCCAAGAACTTACCCAGGATACAGTGTGCCAGAGCCATACCGGTCATATGACTGGTCTCTGGTTCCTGTCAAGCCCGGCCTTCAAGGCTGAATACTAATGAATGAATGAATGAATAAGAAGTTATCTGTGTTTTAAAACAGTTGTCTAAAAACTTTAGGGTCTCACCTTGTACAACATTGACCAACATTGACCTGTTGCTTTTGTATAACTGAGTTGTGTTTACTGCGTAGTGCACACTGAGTACTTATATAAAGCAGACAGGTTTCATCTGACAACAGTAAAATGTAGTACAAAGGAATTATTATTTTGAAATGGTCCATAGTCTTTCATTCCACCCATGAACATAACTGCATTTGTGAAAGTACACCACCATTTTGTGTATGTCAAAAATGTATGAGCACAGTTCTGGTTGAACATAGTTCAAATGTCAACGTAATTGTGTTTTCTTTGACATTGGTATTGCATAAGTATACCTTTTGCTGCACCACAGAGTGAAAATAGGCTTTGTTTAAAAACAGGCTCATATGATACTTTTATGCTGATTGGCTCTGTTAGTGTTGCCAGTTACATTTCAGTCTCTACGTATTACTGGGAGGATGTAAATTGTCAGCTTGCCAGTATTGCCATCAGTGGAGATATACAGACTAACTTCACACTTGTGTGATGTGTAATTATCAAATAAATTGCCATCTTTTAAGATCATTCATATGTTCTGTTTATTTCTCTTTTGCTGTCTGCATATTCATTATAACGGGCAGATTGATTTGGCTGAATGTGTGCTGTATCATAGCAGTGACTATGAGGACTGTATGAATATCTGTAAAAGAATAGCACTGTCTGGGAGGACTGTAAGAATATCTGTTGTATCATAGCACTGTCTGTGATGATTGTGCGAATATCTGTTGTATCATTGCATGTCTGTTACGACTGTATGAATATCTTCTGTAGCACGGCATTGTCTGTGAGGACCATATGAATATTTGTTTTATCATAGCAGTGTCTGTGAGGACTGTAAGAATATCTGTTGTATCATAGCAGTGTCTGTGAGGACTGTAAGAATATCTGTTGTATCGTAGTAGTGTCTCTGAGGAAGGTATGAATATCTGCTGTATCATAGCAGTGTCTGTGAGGAATGTATGAATATCTGTTGTATCATAGCAGTGTCTGTGAGGAATGTATGAATATCTATTATAGCATAGCAGTGTCTGTGATGACTGTGCGAATATCTGTTGTATCATTGCGTGTCTGTGACGACTCTATGAATATCTTCTGTAGCACAGCATTGTCTGTGAGGACCATATGAATATTTGTTTTATCATAGCAGTGATTGTGAGGACTCCATGCCTGCTGTATCATAGTAGAGTGTGTGAGAACTGTATCAATATCTGCTGTAGCATAGGCGTGTATGGAAGGACTGTATGTGTATTAGCTGTATCATTGTTTTTTAGTTCTCATCTGCTGTATCTTAGCAGTGTCTGTGAGGAATGTATGAATGTCTGCTGTATTATATCATTTTGTGTGTGTGTGTGAGAGAGAGAGAGGACTTCGTCTATATCTGCAGTACTGCAGTAGTATCTGTGATTATTTGATGAATGCTGTATCATAGCCATGTTTTTGAGGACTGTACGATATCTGGTACATCATAGCGGTGTTTATGAGTACTGTATGATTGGTTACTTAATAACAGTACTGTCTGTGAGGACTGGCTGCATATTGAACTAATTTGTTATGTAGTGTTACTGTGTCATCCTTGTGTTATTTTTTTTTTTTTAGTGTCTGTAATTTCATGTACAGTTTTGTTCAAGAATGTAAAATTCTTGTTTGCAGACAACATTCATGCTGCTACTTTTGCTTCTGGCCAAAGGCTGGGCTGTTACAAGATTGGAATTCACATGGAAACCTTTGGTGTTTGGTATTTGGTTCCTGTATGGTGTGGTACACATCCTGCTCTACATCTGGAATATGGTAAGCCTAGAATAGATCATCTTGGAGTTCTTGGCATAGGTGGGAGGATAGTATTAGTGTGATTATTTCCTAATGTGATGTCGTGTAGGTTGGTAGGTGGGTACCCATGTTGTGGAGGAACCCACTGCCTCCATCTTCACTTGGAGGTATTGGATTCCTCCAGAGTATAACAATATATCTACCAAATTACAAGGGATTCTTGTGTCATAGAGATGGTGTTTGGAGACCTTTAGGAGATAAGGTCAACAAGTATATTTCTTTTTTTTCAGGCATGATTGTACAATTGTGAAAAGTGCCTTTTGGCAGTTTCATGTGTGACTCTCTCTCTGTTCACGTGTATCACAGCTTCCACTCGATGGGTTTTCATGGAATTTGATATTGGAGACTTCTGAAAATGAAGATATGAATAAAACTGGGCAAAAATGTTGGGCACTTTACATGAACACTGCTGTACATTTTATGCTGTTGTTGTGCTGACATGTTCTGGTTGAAGTTCTGCATTGTCTGCATGTTACCCAAGAGTGTGGGGCCTAGCAGTTGGAATATTTGGTCTTCTGCTAGTATAAGTGCCAAGAGACCGTACATGAACCATCTTTACAAATCCGGACAAATGTTACAAATGTCAACATAAAAAGCAACAAAACATTGTTTAATACTGTTGAGTTAAATATTGTGTTGCTCTCAACAGTATGTATATTGTAGCTCAATAAGAAAGGGAACCCATTGTTGCATTTACATGGCATCAGTGTTTATATGAACATGCCAAAATGTTATGTCATATGTATATGTACATTGCTTGTGTTGTGCTTGATGGTCTGTATTGGGGGATGGGATGGAATGGTTCCACTGGTCCTGGTATGGCTGATGGGGGATGCTGCAGGTGTGTGTTGGGTTTTTTCAGTGTCAGTTTTTGACAATCAGTTGTTATGTTGTATATCAGTTACACATAAGTGGTGGTTAACACTTCATCAAAGATCAGGTTGACGCTCAGGTCTAGCGAAAGTGTACAAAATGTGGCATTATACCATTTTGCTTGATTTTCCTTTTATGTATTTTGTACTACTACACTGCGATGTTGAAACATGTTGCCAAATTAAAGATAAAAAATTTACTAGTTGTGATGTCTCTTATTGTGGGAAATTTTTAAGAAATTCAGTTGACAACGTAGGCTGGGGTATTGCTATTTTAGTGCATTTTTATAAAATTAATTAGTAATGTAATGTGTGTCATCATAAATAAACAGGTGATGGATTTTCAGAATTTCTTTGGTGTTCTGTCTTGTGTTTTCTCATTTCAAATGTCTGTGGGCAACATAACACTCTGTCATGTGTAACTTTTCCGTGAGCTATGGACTGAGTGGGCCTGGTTTAATTCCCATACATGGTTGAATGAGTATTCTGCATGCACATTATTGCATCTAGTAAAAAATCTTGTTGTAGCCAAGGCAAGTTCATTGGTACTGAGATTGCAGTTGGAGGGCAAGGGGGGGGGGGGGGGGGGGGGGGGGGGTTAGGGGGCAGAGTTTGGATGTTTGTGTGCGTTGGATTT
>Ga0123355_10002259_pt1 | contig 27177 bp, 27 predicted proteins | sample TergutEmb28metaG_3_FD_89872 | JGI IMG/M metagenome (GOLD analysis project Ga0123355, IMG submission 89872) | Embiratermes neotenicus P1 segment gut microbial communities from Petit-Saut dam, French Guiana - Emb289 P1 | ecosystem: Host-associated > Arthropoda: Insects > Digestive system > Gut ... | reverse complement strand
CTTATAACTATTGGTGGAGGGGCATTCTTTTCAAATTCAATATCAACCATAAGAATCCCTAATAGCGTAACAAGTATAGGGGCACAGGCATTTGACGGAAGCACCGAACCAAACCGATATGTCATGATACCTGAATCTGTAACAACACTAGGTCGTGCCGCTTTTGGTTCTTCTGTCCTACCGGTTGCAAATCGTAACACCCTAACCTTAATTGAACGTGCAACCCCTCATAGCGGATGGTACGTCTCATCTGGTCGTTGGGATGATGGTATTTCCGCCTGCCCAATCATATGGAACGCAAATTCCCACCCTACCCTTACAATATCACACGAAAACGGTAATTCATCGATGTCGACCGGTCAAATTGATTGGCACACGCCACAAGCAATAACATTCACAAGCCCAAAGGGCATCACCGATATATATATAGGTGGACAACGTGCAACAGAATTGTCTGGACGCGTTCGTGACCATACTGAACGCTGGACACTCTCTGCATTGACGGGTAATTCTGTTACCCTTGACCTCACCCACGTTGCACATAACCTAACTATAGAGGTAATCTCCGATCCAATAGTTGTAACCGGTATATCAATTGCCTCCAATACTACACCCCTAACTGGTTGGTGGTCAAACCAACAATTTGTACCAAGCGGTATCGTTTTAACCGTCACACATTCATATGGACCAAACACCACACAAAGCGACATGACGCTTATGAATATTGAACCAGTAAAATGGGAAGCAGGCACAATGACGATAAATGTCACATACGCCGGACAAACTACCTATTTCACGGTAAGTGTCGCCAACCCAACGATAACAGGGGCAACTCTTGTTAACCATACCGTAAACCCGAGCTGGTACCTACACCAAGAACACCTATTTAATGTAACCGATATCGAAATCGAACTTTCATGGACATATGGTAATGATACAAAAACAACAACAGGATACAGACTTGAATATACATGGGCGGTTGGTGAAGTTATTGTTCGCGTATATTACGGTACACATTTCGCTGGATACTTTACAATTAATGTCAAACCAAATCACTATGTCATAATTAACGGACAGAACATCGACATAACAGACAGCGTTTACCTTGTCGAACATCTTCCAACAACAATCCCACAAGGTCACCAACTTATTGGATGGGTGGTAAAAGGCACAACCGAAACAATAAGCGGAAATCTCGTGAACTTTGTCGGTATGGAACTTGTACTTATAACCGAACCAATTCCAAGCGACGACGACTTTCCGTGGCTTATCATCGGGATTGCAGCAGGCATCTTGGCACTTGGATTAATAGTATTCCTTGTAACACGAAAACGTAAATCATAATATAGTGAAAAAGTTTGTATTTATTGCACATACTTGTTATATTCATTATATTACAAAAAAACAAGGAGAAAAAAATGATTAAACAAGCAAAAACACTACTGCTGGGTTGTCTTATGATTTGCGCATTGTTAATGACAGGAATCACTGGAACACCCACAAACTTGCATGCATCTGCCTATAATAACAACGGCGGACCAATTGTAACCGAAACAACCCCACTTTTTATGTGGGACGGAACGTACAACCAAAATCTTGTAACCCAGTTGCATAATTTATCACGAACCACCGAACGGGGCGAACCTAACTTGCATGCTGACCATCACGGTGTGACCGGAATCACGGTATCCGACGCAGGTTCAATAAGAACCACCAATGACGGACAATTACCAATTATCCAATTGTTTGAATCACACGGAACGTTTTCGACATCAGGAATGACCGCTGGTACCACCAACGACCAATCACGGAATAACTTTACCCACTCTAACTGGCAACTTGTATATATCACTCATCCAGAGATTGGTGACCCAGTGTTTACTTTCAGAATGGTGGAAACATACCGAAACAATAGAATGCACACCCCTAACGACGACTGGGCAAACACAGTTCGTTACGAAGGGTCCGACCTGCGCTCAAATCTTACAACCGATTTTGATAATGTCCTTAACCTTTTCGATAACCCTGTCCAGGCACGTAATCACTTCGTCGCACCTGTAAATCTACCAGGTGGATGGCAAGACACACAACCCGATGTTGGAAATCCGATAAATCAATCGCTTGTGGGCGATGCTTCTACTGATTTGATTTGGATTCCATCCGCATACGAAGTCGGGGGAAGCAGTGGTCAAAACCTTTGGCAATTAACATTGCAGGAGCGCGCGCACGTACAAAATGGCTTTAACCAATGGGCATGGCTACGAAGTGGTCAACAAGACAGACCATATTTGGCACGAACAATAAACGCAACTACCAGCAGCGCGGAAAACGTAACCCTTAGCTTCGCAATCGTCCCTGCATTACACCTAACCCTTAGTGAAATAATTCATAACATAACAACCGCAGTAAACCCAACCCAACAAGACGCCGGCACAGTAACCGTTACAGGGGGCAACGCACACGGAATTTTTGCGGGTGAACAACGCACCCTGACCGCAACACCAAACACAGGTTGGAATTTTATCGGTTGGAGTGTTGAAGGTTACACGGTAACAACCCCAACCCTATCAACAATTAATGTAACGGTAAACGGTAACATAACCGCAACCGCCAATTTTGAAAGAATTAACTACGACGTCGCGGCTCCCGCATCCGGAACCGGATTTACAATCGGTGGTTTGTCGTCAACAAACGTTAATCACGGGCAGTCCTTCACATTTACACTCACTCTGTTGGCCTCCCACTCAAATGCTAACCCAACAATCACGCTACCTGCAACATTGGGAACAATTACAAGATCTGGGACATCCCCAACATTCACCTTCACAGTTTCAGGGATATTAGATTATATTGAACCTGGGGACTTCACTGTAGCACCACTAAATATCAATACATATCAGGTAACATTCAACATGGGCGGACGCGGGGACACACCAATCGCACAAACAATTGACCACGGTGCCCTTGCAACCCTTCCAACTCAACCAACCGCAACCGGATATATCTTCAAAGACTGGTATACTGATGACACATTCACAACAAAGTTTGATTTTGACACCATGGTAATCGAATCAACAACAACAATCTTCGCACACTGGATTGCTGACAAGACACCTCTTACACAGGCAATAACTAATGCTGAAGCACTTGACTTAACCGGCTATACACAGGCATCCATTGACGCACTAAATACTGCAATCGCAAACGCAAAACATGTTTTGGGCAATCCCGATGCAACATCTGCACAAATCACACAGGCCATCGACGCACTTAATATCGCAATTGCAGGTCTTGAAACAGAAACCGACGACGATGATTTCCCATGGTTAATAGTAGGAATCGTGGCTGGTGCATTATTTATCTTTCTTGCCTTGTTCTTCACAATAAGAAGAATCAAAAAATAACTTTTTAACAAAAATCCTCCGCCCAGAATAATAAGGGGTTAGGAGGATTTTTTAATTGGCAACAGGATTTTTGAAAATAACAACACATATGGCAAATGATGCACTCCCCGTCGCGGGCGCGTCGTACACCATTAATGATAAAACCGGAAAGATATTGTTTTCCGGACTAACCAACCAAAACGGGGAAAGCAGAGTCTATGAATTATACGCACCCAACAAATCTGAAACACTACATCCAGAGGTCGGCAAACAACCATATGGAAAATACGACGTACATATAACAAAATCCGGCTTTGTCACAATACACGTTATTGACGTAGAAATATTCGACGGGGAAACATCCATTCAACCGGTGGCAATGCTTCCATTATCAGAGGGCGAAGACCCAGAAGAAACAATAGTCATCCCTCCCCCAACATGTACAGAGGCAACCCCTGAACAAAACAACATGTACCAACCCGGAAGGGTTTTATCAGCCGCCGAATCAACACCAGTGCTGGCGGCACCACAGCAACGCGTCATAATCCCCGATTTCATCACTGTTCATCTTGGCACACCGGCAAATACGTCGGCACGCACAGTAAGGGTACCCTTTATTGATTACGTCAAAAATGTTACCAGCAGCGAAATCTTTCCAACTTGGCCAACAAATGCAATTATCGCAAATGTCCATGTTATCGTAACATTTGCACTCAATCGCATTTATACCGAATGGTACCGGTCTCGCGGACGGAATTTTGATATAACAAATTCAACAACAGTAGACCAGGCGTTCGTCTACGGCAGAAACATATTCCAAAACATATCCCAAATCGTTGACGGTATCTTTAACGTATTCGCAAGACGTCAGGGACTTGCGAATCCGTTCTTCACAACATATTGTAACGGGACCACTTCAAGATGTAACGGACTTTCACAATGGGGTACGGTTACGCACGCCAATCGTGGATTGACCCCAATACAAATACTCCATCAATATTACCCGCGTGATCTTATTTTAACAACCGCACCGACAGGAACGGTAACCGAATCATTCCCCGGTACATTGCGACAAGGATCAACAGGCGAACAGGTCCGACGTATGCAGGAACGCCTTAACCGTATTCGTGCCAACTACCCCGCTATACCATTCATACCCAATCCCAACGGAACATTTGATGCAACTACAACGGCAGCCGTTCGTATTTTTCAAAGAACATTTAGCCTTACACAAGACGGCATCGTTGGCCGCGCGACATGGAACCGCATAAACCAAATTTGGGTGGCGGTAACCCGTATGGCGGAACTAAACGCCGAGGGCGAACGTGTCGGACTTGACCCCACCCCACCTACCGTAATAGTCCGCCAAGGCAACCGCGGTGCAAACGTCATCCACGTGCAATTCATATTGAATTACTTATCTAACTTCCATTCTGATATACCATCACTCCGAATGGATGGTGTCTTTGGTCCAATGACCGCCGACGCTGTGCGCGCCTTTCAACGTCGTTTTGGACTCACCGCTGATGGTATTGTTGGACCCAACACATGGCGAAGAATGTACGAAGCCTTTATCGCCGCCGAAAATGCACAACCAGTACCACCAACAATTATTCCACCAACCACACCTCCACCGGTAACGCCACCACCTGTTACTCCCCCGCCAACCGGTCCATGGCCACCATACCCGGGAACATTAATCCGCAGGGGCGATCGCGGTGAGAACGTGCGTACCCTACAACAAATGCTTAACAACGCACGACGCCAATACAATGCAATGCCCACTCTTACTGTTGACGGAATATTTGGACCAATAACCGAAAATGCGGTACGAACCTTTCAACTCTTCGACGGGCTACGCGTCGACGGAATAGTCGGACCAATAACTTGGAACGCACTACGCCGCTTCCCAAGATAATTCCCCTTTAAGATAAAGGGGTGCCCGTAGGGGGCGGGGTATGTGAATCTATAAAATTAAAAGGAACAAAAAAAATGACAGCACTAAACATCAACCAACTGGCATCTGAAATTGCCAAAAACAACGCAGGAGAACAAGAGGCAATCGAATTTTACTTTAAACTTCTCGACCATCCAAACCTTCCCGCTGCTTTCATCGACGACATACATGAAATAATATCCGACGAAATGAATCACAGTCATAAACTCCAGATGTGGGTGGAAAGGTTCACAGGAGTAAAACCAGCAACAACTTGACATACATGTACTTATTATGCCATAATCCCCACACGCGACCGTGGTGAAATTGGCATACACGCAAGACTAAGGATCTTGTGACGAGAGTCGTGGAGGTTCAAGTCCTCTCGGTCGCACCAACAAAAAAAGGCAACTGCCTTTTTTTATTTTTTCATCCCCACAACTTCAACCTTTGGCAACGCAATCTTAATTTTGTGCTTATCAAATAAAAGCTTCAACGCTCGCGACATATCCCTTTCCACCTGTAAACGACTTATTTCATCGCACTTTGATATAATCCTTAACATCACACCACGTTCTGTGAAACTCTCCACCCCTTTGTACGCCGGACATTCTGTAATTGCAGGAATCGAATCACCAATTTTTACAAGATTCTCAATCAAAAGTTTTTCGACCTTTTGTAAATTTTCGGAATATTCCACCGTGACATCGGTTATAACCGCACTCCTGTGCATCGACATATTTACAAAAGACCTTAACTCGCTGTTATTGACAATCAATACGTTTCCTGTGGGTGCAGTGACCCTTGTTGTACGTATCCCAACCTCTGAAACCTCTCCCCTGAATGAACCAATGGTTACATAATCACCAACCTTGATGGAGTTTTCGAAAATAATAAACAATCCCGCCAAAAGGTCACTAATTAACCCCTGTGCACCAAAACCAATAGCAATACCCAATGCGGCAATTATCGCAGCAATTATCGTCGGGTCAACATCCCATGCACCCAACAACATAACAACCACGACACCATAACCAATGTATTTGGCGAAACTTGCAATCAATGAAACAATTGTCTTTCTTCGTTGTGTCCCCTTAAACGCAAGCAACCTAATCCCGAACTGCAACAATGTTACCACGATAAAACCAACAATAATGATAATAGCTGTCGAAATAAGTTGGTTTGCCGTTCCATAATTATCGAAAATGTGACGATTTATAAATCTAACTATATCACTATTAGCATCCAAAGTATTCACCGCAATAAACGCCAAAATATATCCAGCCAAAACCGATCCCGCAAATATAATGAAAGCAAGAACCTTCATAATCTTTGCTGTCGTCTGTTTTTTGTAATATTCGCATTCCGCCTTTGTCATGCCCGATGTATCCGACGGTAATGACTTGTTAACTATATCCGCAATTTTTCCCATGTCATACTTTATCACTATTTAGCTTACAACGCAACAACTAAATATCAGGTAACCAATAATCTTCATAATCTTTGTTGATTGCAAAACTTTTGTGTTCTCTTTTGAAAATATCCAAAATCTTCTGGTCGTGAAAACTGTAACTATCGTCATCTGACCCGAAGACAATATGATCCATCACATCAATACCCAGTGGCAACAAAATGTTCACCATGTACCTTGTCAACATTATATCGGCACTTGATGGTGTTACGTCATTGTTTAAATGATTATGTGCAATAAGTACCGACGCCGATTTAACACGCAACACAATATCCACAATTTCGCGAAGGTTAATCTCTACCTTGTTAATATCTCCCGATGTTGTGGTTTGTTCCATAATTATCCCGCCACTCTTATCAAGACACAAAAGGACAAACTGCTCGGTCGAATATGTTTTCATGACCTCTCGCAAATATCCAATCGCCTCACTTGGTTTTTTGATTTTTATCTTTGTATCTTTTACACTATTTTGATAATACGTAACAAATTGTTTAAGGAAATTTAGGAAAATCGCCGCGTTCTCTCCGATACCTGCCACTTCCTTCAATTTGTCTGGATGTGCCCCCACAACCCCTGATAACGACCCAAACCTGTTTATTAACCTATGCGCCGTTGGGTTGGTGTCAATACGCGGTATACAAAGCCCCAACGCATATTCCAAAACCTGTGTTTGATTAAATGCCGCCAAACCCTGCCCCAAAAACAGTGTCCTTAAATTCTCACGTCGCCCATGATGTATCTGTGCTTCTATCACCTCGTCTTTGATTTTTGCCATGTTTTATAATATCAAATAATAAATAAAACTCCAAAACAAAAAACCGTTTCCGGGATAAGACAAAAAGCGCCTAAGCGCTTTTTGGCGTTCCCGAAGAGATTCGAACTCCTGACCTTTGGTTCCGTAGAACTAAATCTGGTTGAATTTCCTGTTTCATATGTTCCAATATGACCAATATATTGCGTTTTGTCTAATATTTTCGTCTGGTTTGTGTGTTAAACTTTGCAGATTTCGGTTCGTTCGACAAATTGAGAACAGTGAGTATGACATTTGGTATGACATTCTGTGAAATTCGCACACCTGAAAAAAATGTCATACTTGCAATTTTATTCCGTGTCAACACACTTGGCATTGTTTTTATTAAATTCATCTCGTAACTGTTGTGCTATTTCTTCAGCATGTTTACGTATAACCATATCTGCAAGTTGTTTAGCAATCTTTTCTTCACAAGGCGCAAGACCATTTTTGTTTATCCTCGGCACTTTGATATAGAAAGCAATATCCTTTGTTTTCTCAAATGGGTTTTGACCACGTTTTCTTGGTAACTCATGGAAAATCACTGTTCCTGCTCTTACAAAACTGCCTTTTGTTGGTTGACCAATATCGGCTTCACGTTTTGAAAAGTAACCAAAAATTCTTCGACCAATTTCTTTTAACATTTCTGTTTCATCTTTGTCTGGAATGCAAAACGCTTTTAGTTCTAACTTGTTTATAAAGACTTCGGCAGTCATTTCTTTTTTGTCAAATTTGGTTGCCCAATCTGCTATACCAATAGAAACATATTGTTCCCCTAATTTCATTAGTTCTTCATATTTCATGGACTAAGTCTATCATACAATATTTGACATTTTCTACTATTTCATTATCCTATGAATATGGACCATAGCAAATACATTGACCAAACAGCCGAGTATGTTCTTGAACATTATCATAAACGCCAAGCCGACAATGGTTTGCGCGACGTAGAGACACGAATTAGAAACACAAAAAGACAAATTGAAGATTGCGTAACAGCGTTTGTCGAGGCAAAGAGTTCTACATTACGAGAAAGTATTGAAAACAAGATTGTTGATTATGAAAAATTAATTGAAACATTGACGTTGCAAAAACAACAACTTGAACAAGAATTGAAAAGCAAAATGACAAAGGAAGAAGCAATTGGACTTGTTAAAAAATATATCGACGTAAATAATTTTGACTCGCACCACAAAAGCCGTTTTATAGACATTATGGTGCAAAAGATTTACTCTTATAATGACGGACAGGTTATTTACTTTAACCTGGTTAACTAACATAAAAATTCAAAAACCATGCCATATATTAGGGCAGAAAGTCAATTTTGTTTGAACGGGACAAATGTATCGCCATTTTTTGGCTTGCCATTTTGCAAGAAATAATCAATGTCATCGCGAGTGATGTTTTCGTAACCTGGCAATGTCATTTCTAATTCTGGCTCTGGCAATGTATTGTCTTTGGTATATTGGTGCCAATCGACCATGTATGCAACGACGGCTGGGTGCATACCCATAGGGTCGAATTTTATTTTTTCATCTGGGTCAAAATCAAGTTTGCCAAATGTTTGTTCTGGTTTAAATATTTCAATCTTGTTCCATGTCGGGTCCAGTCGATGTAGAAATGACATAAGTGCATTATAATTTGGTGGTAGTTGTTTCTTTGTTGTTCTCGTTTTAATAATCGGTTTTCCGTCTTTATCTTTCTTGCCTGTATCTTCTGTGACAACATCTTCTATTTCCATTCCCATTGCTAATTCCATTAACCTGTTTGCAAATGTTCTTTTCATACCTTTCTGACCATCACTTTGTCCTGCTCGGATGGCAATCACGAACGATGGATATTCTTTCATGTAATGTCTGTATGTGGGTGTATCAATTCTAATGTGACGTGCAAGTTGTTTTGCATTTGCAAGCGGGAATTCCTTTGCCATTAAATACGCGTCTGCCAAAAGACCATCACCATATCTGTCGGCAATTTTTGTCTTTGGGGCAATATATGTTGCTGCATGATGACGTAATTCTTTGATAAATTCTTGTTCTGTAATTCCTGCCATAATTTATTATAACTACTTCGGTGTGTTGTCTAAACTTTTCCAAAGATACAAACATGCGTAACTTCGATATGGGCGCCAACTGTTTATCAACTGTTCGTAACTTTTCATGCGGCCAATGTCATCCATTTGTTTGCGCACATTCTCTAATGATTTTAATTCATAATGACCATCCATTTGTGGTGGTCGTGGAAATATTTTTTGCATTGCTGCACGCAAACCAGCGTCACCATATGAAAACACATCTGGTCTTGCCAGTGTAAATATCAAAAACATTTCTGCGGTCCATCTTCCAATACCTTTGATTATAGTTAATTTGGCAATGACTTCTTCATCATCCACTTTGTCTAATTCATCAAGATTGATTATTCCATTTGATATGGCTTGGCCAATGGCTTTTAATGTGCGTATTTTTGCATATGATAACCCTGCACCGCGCAATATGTCATCATCGGAGTTTAATACTTTTTCTGGTGTTATTACTTCGTCAAACAAATTGATAACACGTTGCCAAATCGAACTCGCCGCTTTGACCGATAATTGTTGACCAGTAACTTGTCTGCATAAATCTTCAAAATAATTGGTCGATTTTTCCAATTTCAATTCACCGAACTTATCAATCAAAGCCATCATCTCCCATGACATCGACAAAACATTATTCATTGTTGGTTTCAAATGTTTACTCATCTGTGACCAGATTATAGCACAAAACGCATTCACAGATGTCTTTTCCATGATTTCTTTTCGCAACTCTTGAACGGTTTTGTCTTTGGTTTCTTTCATGTTTTCACATCCTTCTAATTTCCATTAGGAATGTGACAAAAGAAAAGTTCCATTGTCATACAACGGAACTGAAATCACGTTTGATTGTTTCCATTGCATTTGGCTGGACCACCTTGCATTGTGCAGGTTGGTTTGCGTGTCATTGAAGCCAATTCTTCTCGACGCAATCTTAATGGTATGGTTTGATTATACATGGTTGTTAATATTTTGCCAATGGTTTATCTTGTCCAATTTCGATGTGCGGTCCATCCGCTTTGTAGCAGTTGAAAATTTCCTGTTTCTGGATGTGTTCCAAGTTGATTTACTCTAACAGATACTTGTTGTCTAACGCCGCTTGGGATGTTCAAAGCCGCTGCTGCAAAGTTTACACCGAATGTTGCATTGTCACCATTCCATGTTATTCCGTTTGTTATATCCATGACGCGTATGTTGTTACCTTCACGAAATCGAATTTCAATTTGTCGATATGGGAACGGGGATGTGAAGGACAGAATTCCGCCACTTATTGAAATGTTTGTTGGGGTCGGCAATGGATGATTTCCGTTACTTCCATTATCTTCACGACCAAGTAATGGCTCAATTACGAATATCGCAACCAGGAACACAGCAATGATTACCACAACAGAAGAAGCGATAAGCACACCTTTGCGACGTGGCTTTTGATTTTGCATTGCTGGTTGCGAAAATGTTGGTTGTGAAGCACTTTGCATGTTTGTATCAATGTTTGATATTGATTGAGCACCACAATGTTGACAGAACGCACCAGCCATTTCTTTACCACACTTATGACAAAACATATTTCACCTTCCCTTTATTCCAATACCCATTGATTGCCACAACGTTTGCAGACAAGCAATGCTTTGGTCCTCATCTTCTTCCGTCGTGCATAATAAGCAGCCATCATAAAGAAGCCAAAGCCCAAAGACGCAGCACCGAACATGACCCAGAATGCAAGTGTGATAACTGCCCAAATTGACGTTGCCACAAACATGACCAGATTTACAAATCGGCCACCAGCATTTCTTTTTTGTTTGACTTCGGTTGTTCCAAAATGAAGGTCTGTATTGCCACATTTTGCACAAGCCATGTTCGACGCAACTTGTGTCTGTGGTTGCGCAATGTTATTTGTTTGTGTTCCACAACCTGGACAAAAAGTCATTTCGGCGTTGACACCTTTGCCACAACCCGAACACACACTTGCATTCATTGTCGGCATTGCATATTGTGTTGGCATTGATTGTTGCTGTGCCTGTTTCTTATTTCCTTGCACAACAAAAACAACAATCATGATGATTACCAAGACCACCATTATTCCAATCCCTGCAAATATTCCTCCGTCCATGTGATGAATATAACATCAATTCACCACATAATCAACACATATTGCCTATGAATTACCTTTGTGAAGATTAAGACGTAGTCCATTTTCGTTTACTATTCAACAAACAGGTGTTGACCTTGTGTTGGAGGTGTGCATGCACAAGTATTCTAAGCGGATAAATGATTTACGAAACCAACGTGGCTGGACTGTTTACGAACTTGGGAAAAGGTCTGGCATTACAGCCCAGACAATTCATAATTGGTTTGCAACAGACAGATGTCCACAAATTCCTTTCATAGAACAATTGTGTGAAGCATTTGGGATTTCTCTTGCGGACTTTTTTGCAAATGGGGAAATGGTTGAAGTAACCACCGACAAAAAGGAACTTCTAACACAATGGTTATTGTTGACACCAGAAGAACAGACAGCAATCATAGCACACATGAAAAGTTATACAACAAAGCGTGGTTAGTTTCCGACAAACGGAATGTTTCTAAACCATGCCCATTCGCGACGTGGGACACGGTTGTTTCTGGGCTCACAAACGCCTTGCCGGTATATCCAAGTGAGGTGGTGAAGACCGTAGGTGTTCAACCGAGTTGTTCCAAAAATTGAATGATGTTTGCTAAACTACTGCGGAATTTTGGATATATGTCAAACTCCGACCTTGCGTATGACGAGAACTGTTCTTCAGTGCAATTCAAATATGTGAATAGGTCCTCATGCTTTACATTATAGTGGTCAAGGAAAGCACTTGCAAAAATACACTTTGCCCAGTCGATACGACTCTTATCAAACATGCTTTTATCAAACCCAACTTCTGTCATGTATGAAAATAATCTGTGAACCTTGGTTTCACTTATTTTGATTTTGGGTCCTTGATTATAAATGTCTCGACTGTTCAGTTCTTGTTTGAATAATTGATAATATAAATTATTGTTTTTTGACTTGACACATGAGACGATGAAGAACATCATTGCAACTGCTTCTGTCATTGGTTGGCGTCCGTGGAATTGTGTCATTGTATTTTTGTTTCGGTCATTGTAAAGTGCAGCGAAAATGCGGAACGAATTGAACAGTTTAATCTTCTCGCGCAAGCCCATGTCGAAGCAATTCACAACGGGCAAAATGTAATGCTTGTAATTATCGTGAATTCCTTTCGTGATTAGGCCTTGTTCCAAGTCTGGTTTTTTCGGCAGGTCAATTTCAAAGTCAATGAAGCGCGTGATATAGCCGCGCACATTCATGTTCTTGCCAAATATGGTTTCAATGGTTTTTTCAAGTTGTCTATTGTCAACAGCAACCAAACAAGTCAACCCAGGGATGTCGAACAGATGATTTATCTTTTCAAGAATTTGTATTGCATACCCAGGTAAACATCTGTCGATTTCATCAAACAGTATCACAAGATTTACATTTTCTTTAATGGTGCTTGCAAGTTCTTTTTTGAATGCGGCGATGAGTTTTTCATACTCATCAATACCATCAAACAAACCTTTCTTACCTTCTGGAATTTCAACACCAATCGCGGACCCAATTGCATTTTTGCCAAACATACCAAGCCATCCAATTACATTCTTCGCGGCGTCTTTAACTTTGCTTTTTGTTGTTTTGACTTCTTTTAGAATGGCTTTGATGATTGGCAACAAAGGTTCATTGAAAATGCTATTTTTCCAACAATCATAATACACAACTGTCATACCTTCGCGTGCTTCCAATTCATTTTTCAAAAAGCCAAGTGCCATGCTTTTGCCACTTCCGTATTCACCATTCAATGCAATTGTTAAACCTTTGTCCTGCTTTCCATTTTGTTCGATAAACGCAGTAATAGATTTGCAAAACATTTCTCGGTCAAGTTCATCATTTTCGTAAATGTCTTTTTCTTGTGCTGTCATATTTCACCTCGATAAAAGTTTAACACAAAGACAGTCATACATTCAACATACCTTACATTTTTTATTTCAAATGATAATTATGCAGAGTGTAGGGTATGTAGAGTGTAAGGATGTTTATTTATTCGATTTTTTTACGCGTTGATTTCGTAATGCAAACAATTCACGTTTGATACGTTCCATTGTGATTTCTGGTGCAAGGTCGTTTTCGATATTCATGTTACCTTCAAATTCAATTAGAAGATTTTCATATGTTTGTTTGCCGAATGGAACTTTGTGAAAAATAAATCTTGCCAACATATCCACCAAACGAAAATTGTTTGCAATCAATTCAATTGTCTGTGTGTATTCGGACTGTGTTCCATCACTGTCTGGGTTTATCATGCTAAACACATCCCGTTCAATTTCTCTATAACCTTCACGTTCCAATTCACGTTGGCTTGGTAATGTTATTCCATTTTCATCTTCTGTTGACCATGGAATAACTTTATCAACCAAAGTTTCAACAGGTCTTGTTGTTTTATAAAACTTCAATTCATCTGGCGTATTCTTATCTTCAAAGCCCAGCGTCGATGAAATCATTGCATTGTCAATTGTGCTTTCTTCCCTATCCGTTGCGCCATAAATATAATCATAAGAAACTTGAAATTTCTTAACGGCCATTGCAATGGTTTTTTGTGACGCTATTTCGCCAGTCTTATAACGATTGTATGAACTAACCGAAATGCTTAATATATCGGCAAATTCTTCAATACTCTTTTCGCATTTATATCTCAAATCTTCTAATCTGTTTGCAATTATATTTCCCAAGTCTTTTTGTGTCAAATCTGACATGTTTTTTCCTCCTTCAACGAAAATTTTGTATCATCCTTGAAATGGACAAAATATACCAAATGTGACAAACTTTGTCCAGCAAAACATGTCACATTCGACATGTAAAGCAAGGAGGCAAAATGAAAAACATTTTTGAAGAAATCAAAAATCAAACATTCATTCGCGCAATCATCGAAAGGTATCATGGCCCAAGCAACAAAAATAATAAATGGCTTTGTCCGTTCCATGATGAAAAGACGCCAAGTTTTTGCATAAACGAAAAAGGTAATTTCTTTAATTGCTTTGGTTGTAACACAGGGGGCGACGGAATTAAATTTGTCGAAAAGATGTTTATGATTTCACCGATTGAAGCCGCAAAGATGATTATTCAAGATTTTGGTTTGAATATAAAGTTTGACCAAGCATTTGAACAATCACCACAAGGAAAACTTCGTGCCTATTTGAAAGAGTGTCAACAATACTTGTATGAAACCAATTATTTCACAAAGCGTGGTTTAAGTGATGAAACCCAAAGAACGCATTGTCTCGGATTTGACGCAAAGAAGAAGATGGTCACAATTCCATATTCATCAAACTTTGATTATTATATCGGGCGTAACATAACGGACAAAAGATTTTTCAAACCAAAAGCCGATGAAGTAGGACAAGAACCAATTTGGAATGCACGCGTATTATGGAAATCTGGTAAAGACGCAATCTTTGTAACAGAGTCACCAATATGTGCAATGTCGATTAGCCAATATGGTGGCCAAGCCATTGCAATTGGTGGAACAGGTGCAAACAAGTTAATCGAGCATGTAAAAATGTCACGACCAAAAGGAACCTTTATTCTGTGTCTTGATAATGATGAAGCAGGACGAAAAGCCACAGAAACAATAACAACAGAATTGAAAAAACTTAATTTGAAATTCATTGTTTATAACATTGCTGGTGAATGCAAAGACCCAAATGAATTGCTATTAAAAGATTGTGACGAACTTGTTCGCAATATAAGACAGGCAGAAAATAAAGCATTTTATATTTCACGTGAACGCACCGACATGATAAGCATGTCAAAACTTGTAAGTTTGCCAATTCCCCCAAAACAATGGTTGATAAAAGATTTTTTGCCGAATGGTCTTGGAATGTTGGTCGCAGCGTCGAAGGTCGGCAAATCATGGATGTCACAGCAAATGACAATTGCTGTTGCCAATGGTCAAACATTCTTGGGTCTTCCATGTGAAAAAGCCGATGTATTGTATTATGCGCTTGAAGATACCGATGAAAGATTGCAATATCGAATTAAAACAATGTTGCAAGATAATTCAACACCAGACAATGCGTATATCTTGCTTGAATGTAATCGACTTGACAATGGTCTACTTGATGACCTTGAACGTCGTATCAAAGAAAACCAAATTAAATTTGTCATATTCGACACATTTCAAATGATACGCGGTCACAGAATGCCAAACGAGAAAGATTACGCATATGATAATCGAGAGTTGAGTGTGTTGCGAAAATTTGCACACAAACATGATGTTGCAATTTTGGTTGTTCACCATTCACGCAAACAGGTTGATGATAATGATGTATTCAACATGACAACAGGGTCAACAGGATTAATGGGCGCTGTTGACAATATGTATTTCATCCGCAAGGAAGCACGCATGACGCGAAACGCCAGCACATTATCAATCACAGGTCGTGATGTTCTTGACACAGAAATGCGCATTCTCCGAGACCGCAGCACTTGTATGTGGTATGTGGCAGAAAAAACAGAAGAACGTGACCAACGTATCGAGGAAGAAGAATACATCACAAATCCGATTGTTAAAGCAGTCAAACATCTTTTAAAACATTCAACATTTTGGGAAGGAACAATCGGTGAATTTGTTTACGTGGCGAAAGGAATAATCGGTGACGACCCATTCAAATCTTTGGCGCAATGGGGTCTTGAAATTATTAAAGTCATAGACCAATTAAAATACCGTGACAACATTACATACACAAAGCGGCGACGTTCATCTGGCCAAGTATATTTATTTGAAAAGAAGCCCGAAGCACCGCTCGATATATTTCGTGACGAAACAAAAATCGAAAGTAGAAGGAGACAAAAGATATGAAAGATTTATTCTCACAATTTGAAACCATACCAAGCATTGATATGACAGAAGATGAAATATTGAAAACGGTCGATTTTCTTATCGACAATGCCGACAAGGTATCAAAACAAATATTCTATGGATGTCTACCTTATCAATTACTTTCAAAAAGAGTAAGGCATGAAATCAAAACATTCATTAAATTTGGCTTATTAACAATCGAAAACAAAGACGGAATTCTTTGGTATTACAAACTTGACCGAGAACATGTTCGATTAAAGGTGTATGGGTTTTGAAATTGCCCCATTGAAAAATTCCACGTGATGATGTGCGTCGGCCACCACATCACGCGAATTGCTGGCCATCGTTTTATGTAATTTGAAAATTTATTAAAAGGATGGTGGTTTTTATGTGGCGAACAATTGCATGGGTTCATGAGGAAATCAAACGCAGGGACCCAGGAACAGCAATAACAAAACATTTCATTAGGACACTTGCACAACAAGGGGAAATTGAAGCAATGAATGTAAAAACAAAAGTGCTTATCAATTTCAAGTCGCTGTGCGAGTTCTTGAAGATGGATGAAAAATTAGAAAAATAGGGCTGACGAACATAATAGTTGCTCGTTACAATATTGTGTGACCAACCAGGAACTATGTCACGAAAATAATTAAAAGGAGTGTCATTATGGCAACATATCAACCACGAGTGCGAAAAGATGGTACTCCGACATATCTCATCCAGGTCAAACAAAGATGTCCTGTGACGGGAAACAATAAATTTATTACAACAACATGGAAGAACCCAGACGGTATTCGGGACCTTAAACGTGCAAAGCAAGCGGCGACTGCTTTTGGATATCAATGGGAAGAAGATTTGAAGGGTCACAGAAATGTTCAACAAGGTCTGCCAAAGACCGCAACGTTTAACACGGTTGCAGATGAATGGTATGAACATGTAAACAAAAGTTTCTCGGAGTCATACAAGGTTTCGGCATATGACATCCTTGTTCGATTAAAACAGCACTTCGGGGACATGCGCATGGGTGAAATATCTGCTTTTACTGTTGCAAATTTTTTCAAAGAACTTGGCAACTTTGTCATCGAAAAAGTATCTGCACAATTGAAACCATGTGCAAAGGAAAAGTTAAATACAGCAGTCAAAGATTATGGTGTGCGCAAAGCAGCAAGAGAAGAAGATTGTGTTACACGTCCGACACTTTATAATGCAAGGTTGGGAAACATTATTGAATGGCAATCTGCAAAAGCAATCTGTGAAAAGTTCGATTTTAGGACAAGTGACATCTTTGATAGAATTGTCACACAAAGCAATTACAAGAAGAACACCATCAAAAAGTATAAGAATGTTCTGTCACCGATTTTTGAGTTTGCAATCATTCATGGCGTTTGCACGGAAAACTTTTCATCAAGTCGATACATTAAGAAAACATTGCGCAAGAATGATGTGGAGGATGATGAAAAGGATATTGTTTTGTTGACCGAACAAGAAACTATGCGTCTTTTGGACACGCTTGATAATGATGAAGAAATCAACAAGGCAATTGGCATTGGGTTCTTGGCAATGCTTGGCCTTCGACGTGCAGAAATGATTGGCCTGCAATGGCATGATATTGATTGGGGGAAACAAATTATTAAAATTCGCCGCAACAGAATGTATGTTCGTGGCAAGGGTTCAATCACAGGCCCTACAAAGAACAAAACATCAATGCGTGATTTACGAATGCCAGACAGATTATTCAAACGTGTTAAAGAATGGAAAGATTTACACGACAAACTGAATGGGCCAATTGCACAAGGTTACATCTTTTGCCATTTGGATGGAATACCATTTAGTCCGCATTATCTAAGACAATTATTGAACAGGTATTTATTAGAAGCAGGTTGCACACAGGTATCATGTCACAAACTTCGACACGGTTGGATAACAACTTTAATTGATAAAGGCAAACCCGTTTCGCATGTGTCGAAATGGGCAGGACATGCAAGCCCAAGAATTACATTAGAAGTTTACACACAATATAGGAAGGAACATGACAGCACACAAACAGTCCTTGATGACATATTCGGGTAATCACAGAAATGTCATACCACAATGTCATACCATAAAAAGTGACATCAGACCCATTGGGCAAAGAAAAAGAGCCGATTTTGTGGCTCTTTTCTGTGTTTTTGGCGTTCCCCAAGAGATTCGAACTCCTGACCTTCGGTTCCGTAGACCGACGCTCTATCCAGCTGAGCTAGGGGAACTTATTCATACTTGTTCATTGTACCATTTTGCTGAGTATGACACAAGTATGACATTAAGTTGTGAATTGGTGGCTTCTAGTATAGTTTTTGCCCATTTTGCCTTGTATTTAGCACCTACAACTGGGCAGAGTACAGTATCCGTAGACCAACGCTCTATCCAGCTGAGCTACGGGAACATGCACACATTATATCAGTGTACACAGCAAGAAGTCAATGTTTTATTCTATTTCATTTGATGGCAAAGTTTCCGCCAAAGTAGACAATGTCATGAATATCGCAAAACCATCGATATGTGCCATAACACCCATGATACGCTCATACTCATCCTCCATGTCTATTACGTTCATCCCCGTCATCAATGCATCAAACATGTTTCCGGCTACAACTTCGACTGTTGCCAACATTGCTTCCGCTTCCTCTCTATATTGCAATCCTTCAAGAATCGTCATTGTAATAGGTGCCATCGCTACATTGAACAAATCAACTTGTGGCTGTGCACCCGCAATGTACGACGGTGTAGACTGTCCCTGTCTCATGTACGCAAACATGTCCACGACAAAGTCCATGTTTCTCTTGTAAATTTGATACTCTATCATTCCACCAATTGTCATCTCTATTCTAATTAAATCCGCCATTTCCCCATTTGTCACAAAGAAACTGAAAAGATTTCCCCCGAATATTGTATTAATTGTATTAAATGCATCTCTTGTAAACAATGAATATCCATCAGTTATTACAATTCCATCACGATTCGCGGAAACAAATACATCCGCAAACACTGCTATCACGGCATTCACATTATTTGGATTCAATGTGTTAACCGACGTAATCCAATCCTCTATGCGTGCCACTGTCGTTAAATCCATTTCCGCCAACGCCCATGCATCCCAAAGTCCATGCACAATACCCGGGAAACGTTCTTCCAGATACCAGTCCTGAACCTCATCATAATTCCACATTCTCATCGCCTCTATAACATCATTCTGTCTATCCTCAAACTCGCTAATATTCAATGACCCAAAAGTAAAACCACCTTCGTTACCTGCCACCAAAATACCGGTGTCAATCAACAAGCTGGCAAAAATGTATTCTGGACTCCACAATCTATCAAGATAATCATTCAAAAACTCCGCCGCCCAAAAAAGGAAATAGCGAACCTCTTCATTGTCCCACATATACAACACTTCAGATTGAAGTACCAATAATTTCGCCTCATCATCAACCCATATTCGCCCTTCAATACCACGAAGGTCCACAATAAGTGCATCCAACCGTGCATATGGAAGAAAGTCCACCAACGCCTCTAGCCCTATTAACCTTGCCTCCTGATACATTATCAAAACCCGCCAAATCGGTGTGACTTTGTCAAACGCCTCTCGTGCTACCTCAACATTGCTTTCAGTGGCATGCAACATAGGTATCCCGTCAATCAAGGCAACCGCATCAACTACAACCTCTGGCAAAAAGTCCCACGCATATTCGAAAAATATACCCCATATTGCGTTGGGTCTATTCATTCTGGCATTTACCCAATCCCTATCACTTGCATCCAGTGCAGCGAACTGTGCCAATGCATCTTCAATCTGGGCAAATATTGTCGCGTTAATTGCCGGTGTTCCAGGTGTGAAATACCAATCCATAATCGCATCCAAACTATTTATCAATGATGCCAATGTATCTGTGTTTTCAAAATCGTTTATGAATTGTAACAATGCCGCAAAGTTCGGAACCAACGCCTGCTGTCTGGTTGTCAACCTGTTGTAATGACCAATCACCCAATTGACAGACAAAATGTCTTGAGCACCAATTACAGTGTCTATTGCACCGCGAATCAACGTCGCCTGTCTATCCTCTGCTGCCACAAAGCCCGTCATACCATACAACTCAACCCCTGTCCAAGCCACGATATAATCCCTCACCTCTTCAATTTGGTCTGCCAAATCATTCAAGTTAGAAAGACTGAAACCACCGACCAAAATATTTAAGCGTACAACCTCGGCTTGCATGTCGGTGATGCGTTGTTCCTGGTTGTTAAGTTCAGTGGTGTTTATCAAATTACCAAAAGGCATTCCACCCACCAATGCCCACGCTGAAATACGACCGTTAATTGTTGTAATCCGTGGGTTCAATTCCGGAAAAGTGTTAAAACCACTCAATGCACTAATCAATCCATTTATCGCCGCAACTTCTGTTGCCCTCGAATCAAATCTGTTCAGAAAACCTTCCGCAGTTTCCAACAAAGCTATATTGGTTACCAATGCCCTCTGCCACGTTGCAAGTGCATTAAAGGCACTCCTCGCATTTGTAATCGCTGTCCTGTGGGTATTCGCCTCGTATTCACCACCAACCAGCAAAAGAAGCAATTGAATTTGGTCTCGCACATGATGTGCATCTGCAATCAGGTATTCACACTCTTCTTTATTGGTTCCCCCACATGGACACAAATCAGGTTCCTCGGCAGGTGGACGCGAAGGGCCACAAGCAACCAGCACAAATACCGGTATCAAAACCATAAACATCAACAGTCGTCTAAAAATTTTCATTCGTTAAACCCCCAAGGCAAAGCCTACACCTTATTCTTACATTTATTATCTGATATTGTCAAATATATATTCTTATCTACTCGCCTTCATCAGTCCCACAAACAATGGATGTGGACTCCCCGGTTTTGACAAAAACTCTGGATGGAATTGACATGCAATAAAGAATTTGTTTTTTGGATTTTCCACAATTTCAACAAGCCCATTGTTTTCACCAGAAATTACAAGTCCCTCCAACTTACCTCTAAATTCATTATTGAACTCGTATCTATGTCTATGTCGTTCCTGTATTGTCTTTGCTTTGTACAACTTTGATGCCAACGTACCACTTTTGATGTGACAATCATATAACCCCAAACGCATACTCCCGCCCTTTCCGGTTACTTCTTTTTGATTTTCCATTATATGGACTACCGGATACTTTGTATCCGGCCTAAACTCTGTGCTGTCCGCACCCTCCATTCCGATAACATTTCGTGCGTATTCAATAACAGAAACCTGCATTCCCAAACAAATCCCCAAAAAGGGAATATCATTTTCGCGCACATATTGGACGGTGTGAATCATGCCAAGTACACCTCGCGTTCCAAATCCCCCCGCCAAAACAATGGCATCAAAGCCCGCTAAAACTTGTTTTGCTCCTTTCTTTTCAATCTCTCCACAATCAACCAAAGTTATCTGCGGTTTAACTCCAACCTCTACCCCCGCCAATTTTATCGACTCCATTACCGAAATATACGCATCAGGCATCGTGGTATATTTACCGACAAGTGCAATTTTTTTTGTTTCATATCCATTCAATAAATGTTTGACCAGCTTTCGCCATTCTTTCATCTCTGACTGCGATGCAGTCATTCCCAATTTAGCCAAAACATTGTCGTCCAATTTTTGGTCTTTCAATACTAATGGCACTTCATATATCGACCGGCAATCTTTGTTGTGAATTACATCGTTAATACTGTCCAAGTTGCAAAACATTACAATTTTTTTTCGCCCCTCTTCATCGAGTTCAATATCTGCACCACTACGCAACACTATTATGTCGGGTCTTACCCCCATACTTGAAAGCTCTCTGACACTGGCCTGTGTCAGCTTGGTCTTTACTTCTCCACTCATTGGCAGATGCGGCAACAATGTAACATGAATTGACAAACTGTTCCCGTGTCCCAACTGCTTTCGGAACTGGCTTATTGCTTCTATAAACGTCATGCTTTCAATGTCCCCTACAGTTCCACCCACTTCGACGATTACGATATCCTGCCCTTCTCCCACGCTTTTCATGGTATCGATAATTTCATTTGTAATATGCGGAACAATTTGGACATTTTTACCCAAATACTCTCCACGACGTTCCTTGTTTATAACATTAAGATATATCTGCCCACCGGTTCTCGTCGACCCCCGCGTCAGACTCCTCCCCAAAAATCGTTCATAATGCCCAATATCCAAATCGGTCTCGGCACCATCCTCTGTGACAAAGACCTCACCATGCTCCATCGGACTCATCGTTCCCGGGTCAACGTTCAAATATGGATCCAATTTTTGTATGGTTACATTCAAACCTCGCTCTATCAACAATCGTCCAAGCGACGCCGCCGTTATCCCCTTGCCCAACCCGGACACAACTCCACCAGTTACAAAAATATACTTTGCCATAATACAACATTATACTATATTATTACATTATGAAAAAACAAATCTTGGCATTTTTACAAAATAAAAACTCTTGGCGTGCCGCTATATTTTACCTTTTCACATTGGGACTGGGATTCCTTGGACTTATACTAATCGACCACGACCGCTATCAATGGTTTTCAATAACAATCCTACCCGGCTTTGGTACAGGGGTCGCCGCTGCCCTCTTGGCAAATGGGGAAAAAAAACCTGTAACAGTAATAAGTATACTAAAAACACTTGGCTTCATGGCCGCAATTACACTTGTCATGATTATTTTAGAGGCCCCCATAATCGCAGTCCTCTACGGCACCATCGCGGGCATGGTGGGTTCATTCCTTGGGCTTGCCTTTTGCCGGTGGGAAAATAAACGTGCAGAAAAAAATCCCTAAAAGGGATTTTTCCTAAATTTCTTCCGCCATCTTTTCTATCAGCACTTTAATTTTTTCCTTATACATCTTTACGTCAATAATCCCGTCCTCTTTGTATTGCTTTAGTCTTGCAACAGTGGAATCAAAGTCATCACCTTTTTTGACATTATCATTGACTTTGCTTACCTTCGCAAATTCTTTCCCTTTACTATCTTTGAATATCTTATCCGATATACTTGCAAGAACAATCGTCACAAGTCCCACCACCAACATGAATATCGCCCCAAAACCAATATCAAAAAATGGTCCAAATGCCGGATCATAAACTGGTGCGTTAATCGACCTCGCCTCTCCTATCATAACAACGGTAAATACAAACGTCAAAACCGCAACCACTCCAGCCACAATCAAATCAATACGCGGAAATCTCGCAAAATTTTCCATTTTCTTGCAACACATAACAACCCCAACAATAATTGCAGTAACCGAAAATATTATCAACAATATGGTGCCCAACCACATACCCCAAAGATGCCACGGAGCCCCGTACGAACCCATTTCACGCAACCACCTTAAATATGTCATCCCTTCGTAAAATCTAAAGTTGGTAAACTGATCAACACCGGCAATCACTAATGCCCAAAATAACAAGGGTACAAATAACATCACCCCCGCAATAATTGAAAACACACCAACCTTCTGCCCCTTTGTCATAACCTCTCCTTACTTTGCCTCTTCAACACGTTGTCTCAATAACTCTTTAAGCCGTTCACTGCATACCTTCTCATCTATAATTCCATCTTCCTTGTACTGCTTTAATCGTGCAACTTTTGCGTCGAAATCGTTTGACTGTAACCGCGACCTCTCACTTCTTGCGGGCTGTGGTGCCACTGCACTGTTTTCATTCTGCGAACATAATGCAATTATCGCAAACACCGCCGTAATCCAACTTCCGGCAAAAAACGAAAGTACCATTATTCCAATCACTAAACCATCAACATTCGTATTTCCCTGCCCTATTCTTTTCAGTAAAACTGCCGCCAATATAACCTTGACTGTAGACAGTATTACAATGACAAAACCAACAGAGGCAAGAATCCATGCAATGACGTGGTAATACTCACCTACCACCATTCCACCTTCCCATCCTAAATGCCTCCAATTATAAGACCCCACAAATCCAAATATAACAAACATAACGCCCATAATAATCATCAAACTACCAAACACAATCGCTAAAATAGCCGTGACCTTTGACATAGATGTTTTCATAAAGATCCCCTCTTACATCTGCTCAACAATTTCTTGTAGCTTTTTCTTATACATCGCATCGTCAATAATTCCGTCCTCTTTATACTGTTTCAAACGTGCAATCTTGGAATTCAAATCATCGCCACGTGGTAAAGTATTTCCACTCCCTCTGCTATGATACACTTGCTGACCTTGACCCTCGTAATCCAACCTTGAGCAAAGCGCGATAATCACAAAAATCAATGTAATCCAACTTCCACCGAATATCGTCAAAATCAAAAGACCAATCAGCAAACCATTAAGATTCGGGTCTTTCCTTCCAACACGCTTCAAAATTTGTGCCGCAACGATAATTTGAATAATCGCAAATATAAACAAGAATATACCTATCACTAGAAACGCAGCATTTATCTGGTCGACATAATTATAAACCGGAAACCCACCAGACCATGTATTCTCCCAATGCGAGAACACCCACGCCCGTGCCGTAAGGCCAAGAATCACAAGTGCGACCCCTCCAATTATCGAAAATATACTGAAAACAATCGCTAAAATTGCTGATACCTTTGCCATTGATGCTTTCATCTACTTCTTCCTCCCTTTGCTTAATCTGTACTATTATACAGCAAATAATATCACTTTCAAAACTCTTTAGCAATTAAAAAATATCTGCTTTGTCACTAAAATATTGACCTACACAAAACCCATGCTACACTCCCCCATGGATAAAAGAAAAATCTCGTCCCCAATAAATGGTCAAAAGGGCGGACGTCCACGTATTTGGAACGTCAACCCCTACCTTGCAATCCGCGAACTTAAAAGTGGAAATTATTTCGACGCAGACAATCAAATCAAAATGTTACGCGAATCTATTGCAAATCATCGCAAGCAAAAACAAAAAAAGGAATTATCCCGCATCCACAAACGCACCGACCTTGCAATGAAACAAATAGAATACCAAAAACAACTCCGCACTCGCAAACTCGCCGAACTACGTCACCTACGCTCCGTCGTACGCAAACTTCTCGCATCCCTTGAATCCATAGACTCAAAAGACCTTGACTACAAACGCAACCCAAAAGCACAAGAAAACTATGACGAAGACGTCTTCTAAACAAAACCTAAATACATCCCAAAAACTTAACCTAAACAAAACCTACTAAACCTAATCTGTACCTGTCATCTCGACTGCAGCGAAGCGGAATGGAGAGATCCCGTAAACGCACAAATCAAATTAAGAACACAAAAAAAACAACCCTTAAAGGTTATTTCTTTGACCCTAGAGGAGGGCAATAAATTCCCCTTTAAGATTAAGGGGTGGACGCGTAGCGGACGGGGTATGTGAAATTGGCACCTCCAACACATCTCATATTTTGTTTGGGTTTTCTTTTGTGCAAAGTAAAAAGTATGTACTAGAGGTAATCAATTTTATTTCAGAAAATACTTTAAGTCAAGCATTTTTCAAGTATTACTTTACATAATACTATATGAACATAATGCAACAAATTACAGAAAGAATTAAAAAACACATCGACTATTCTGGTAAAACCCTTACAAGAATAGCGGAAGAAATTGGGCTAACCTGCCAAACCGTTTCGCAATATTATCACGGTAAAAGTTTCCCAAGCCTTGAATCCTTAATCAAACTCTGCAAATCTCTCGACTGCACCTACGAAGATATCCTCGGTCCGTTATAGCATATTCCCCTTTAAGATAAAGGGGTGGCGACCGCAGGTCAACGGGGTAAGTGAAACATAACCTGCTGATTAAGTACGCAAGCTGTTCTTGTCATCCCGAGGGGATAATTCTTTCCACCCCGAGGGATCCCTAATTCGCAGGAAGATTGTTTAGAAGTCCTTACAAAGTCACTGCTGACCTATCGACCTTTCCGGTCGCTCCCAAATCCAGACCAAAAAGTATTAAAAAACCCCAACACACTGTTAGGGTTCTTTATTTGGACCTGCACTGACCTATCTTTCCGGTTCGTCTCCAAACAAGTATTTTCGGCGATGAGATGCTTAACTTCCGTGTTCGGAATGGGAACGGGTGGACCATCTCTCTACAAGCACAGGTAATGGTTCGGTGAACATCATTGGTTAACTACATATTATAAGGGGTTTTTGGAACACAACTTCATATTTCATACATTTTTTTATTAAAGTAAACTGCTTGCTGCTAAAATAATCAACGCATCGATTTATTTTGAACAAGCCCTCGACTTATTAGTATCGGTCAGCTGAACACATTACTGTGCTTACACCTCCGACCTATCAAGGATGTGGTCTACATCCAGTCTTACTGTCTTATGACAAGAGATATCTAATCTTTGGGCTAGTTTCGCGCTTATATGCTTTCAGCGCTTATCTATTCCGTACTTCGCTACTCTGCTATGCTGCTGGCGCAACAACAGAAACACCATAGGTACGTCCAACCCGGTCCTTTCGTACTAAGGTCAGATCCCATCAAATATCTTACGCCCACGATGGATAGGGACCGAACTGTCTCACGACGTTCTGAACCCAGCTCGCGT
>Ga0123355_10002258_pt1 | contig 27183 bp, 24 predicted proteins | sample TergutEmb28metaG_3_FD_89872 | JGI IMG/M metagenome (GOLD analysis project Ga0123355, IMG submission 89872) | Embiratermes neotenicus P1 segment gut microbial communities from Petit-Saut dam, French Guiana - Emb289 P1 | ecosystem: Host-associated > Arthropoda: Insects > Digestive system > Gut ... | reverse complement strand
TATAATCGCTGGCGTTGCTTTGATGCTATGGTTTATCCCAATATGGGCATATGTGCAGCGAACTACACCATTAGACATTCTGGGAAAAGTCATGTCTCTGCTCACAGGCATCCCCATCGTGGCCATGGGTCTGGGCTTCTTCCTGATTGGAGTGGTGCTTGAGCGATTCGACAGTGTGCCATGGCTCGTTGTATTTATCGCTGCTATTATCTGCTTGATTACCACTTTGCTTTTGCGTAAATATTTTAAGGATGCGCAACGCGAGGTGTAGATAAGATTCAGCATAGAATGACCCACCGCCGGAATAGTATCAATCGTATTGTTCCGATGGCGGATAGTTTGTTGCCCAGACATAATTCAATATATAATGCATAATTATGTGCATATCATATTTAAATTTTTTATATTGTCAACTATTTTTCTTCGGTAAACGGTGTCAAATTTATTCTGAATATTGACAAATCTGTTACAGCCGTGTATCGTGCTTTATAAAAGAAAAGGAGCTTCCGAGAAATGAAAAAAATTCTTAGCATAATTATTATCCTTGCGTTGATGATGAGCCTGAGTACGTTTATTGCGGCTTCCGCCACAACTTTGATTGCACCGACAAGAGTAGTTACTTTCACTAGTTCAGGGCCTAGCAATGCACCGTCTGCCTGGACTTATAATGATGCACCCATAACAAGGCAACAGTACGATGCAGAAATTAATCGGATATATCAGGGCGCTACAGAACGCCTGATTAGCTTTGATGTCAGCAGAAGAAGCGGAACAACGGAAAACGGTATGACTCGTGCTGCGGCCATTTCCAGGCTTCAAGGCGAGCAAGCACCTTGGGGTGCCGAGTACCTCGCTGCGTTGAATCGCTCATTCGGTAATAATATGACTGACTTTACCTGGGCAGGTAATAGTGTATCGCTTCGCGATATAACAGGCAATGGTACACCTGACCTTATATTTGCAGCCGGTGATTCACTCATAAGCTTCTTTGTGTATAGCTTTGATGGGACTCGTGCTAATCGGATTATTTATATTGAACACTTGGAAGCGCATGTAAGCAATAACAATCATGATGTGTATTTTACGCGTGATGGCACTTTAATTGTACGCGGCGGCAACGGGGGCGATGATGGGCATGGGATGTTTTCTAGGGATACGTTTCATATTTTCGGGAATTTAGCACCATCGACACCACCAAGCCCAACGCCATCATCACCAATCTCAGTCTATTTTGATGGCACGCGCCTGAGCTTCGATGTGCCACCACAAATGATAGATGGCAGAGTCCTCGTGCCACTGCGCACCATCTTTGAAGCGCTTGGTGCCGATGTCAACTGGAATGAGGCCACGCGAACCATTACGGCCACAAGAGATGATACAACAGTGGTGTTAACCATTGGAAACACCACCGCAACTGTCAATGGTCAATCGATTACGCTCGACGTGCCGCCGCAAGTGATCGATGGCAGAACACTGGTTCCACTCAGATTCGTCGCCGAAAGCTTCGGGGTGACTGTGGATTGGAATGGCGAGACCCGGACAGTTACGATATCATCACTCCCGACAGGGGCAACTCCATCGGTGCCGCCACAGACCCCTCCACCACAAACGACTGGCTTGGCGATTAACCCAGAGCCCTTTGATATCATGGGGATGACCTTTAATCAGATAGTCAGCAGACAAGGCTCGGTGGTGTCTGAGGATTGGTTCATGGGCAGCTATGTTTATAGGCACGAAAACGGATTGGGTTACTACGCTTATTTTTATAGTCAGCCTGGTGAGTCATCTCGTCCGATTGAAAGCGAAAGCGATAGAGCAAACTCTAGATTATTCGTTATCCACATGCGCGCACAAAATCTGTTTTTGAATTCATTTGAAACACTTAATCGAAATGATTTCCAAGAGGCTTTTGGCGTAACTGTAAGTGAAATATGGAGAAACGAAATGGATGATACTTATGGATTTAGCTTCACCTATAGGAATGTGATTGTGGCTGTCCCCTGTGAGCGTGATGGAACAGTACGCAGCAATTCTGCTGTTGGGTTGCAACAAGCCCCCTAACTCAGCATGAGTGAATCACACTGCGACATATAATCAAGTCATATCTTGGTATCAAAAACTGACGAGAGTCGAACGCATCGACTCTCGTCAGCTTATACGCATCTCAATTTTACGCAGGGTCAACCAGCATCCAGACTAAGTTGCACGCTTCATCACCATCATTGAAGCTGACATGCTCCTCGCCTGCCGGAATAAATGAGGCACAGCCCGCTTTCAACTCTGTCACCTTGCCTCCTATTTGCGACTTCACACTGCCCGATATAATATAGGCATATTCATCGGCATCGTGCGCAGCAGGCGGTGCTTCACTGCCCGGAGGAAAGACCGCATAACCCATCTTCACTCCCGCTCTTTCTGCTGCACCAAAAAAATCTCCTAAAGTTATTCCATCATCCCTAGTCACACCAGAGATATCAGTTATTTTCTTCAAAATCATTTTACAAACCCATCCTTTCTTGTCTCGGCATTAAGAATGCCCTTTCTGCTTGGTCTCAATTAAAGTGCTAATTAATCTCTACACCATAATCAGCGAATGCCTGCTCTTTGGAAATATACCCATTCTTTACATCCTGTGCAACTGCAACAGCATCCCTCTTCTTGGGATCACCATAGCCGCCGCCTGTACAGGTGACCATCCGCACCACATCGTCTTTGTTTAAAACTATGCGAGCGGCAATGCCTACAGGACCTTCAACACGCCCATCACTACGATAAAATTCGAAGTAATTGTATGAGCCATCCTGTCCACCGCCTGCACCCCATGCAGGAAACTTGTTGCGTCCAAAAGCGGCGGAAAACAGTTGCCCATCGGTAAGCGCTCTATATGACCGCACCGCTCCGGAACCTCCGCGAAACTCGCCGGCACCTTTGCCATCGGTGTTCAGGCTGTATTCATCTATCCGTATACCGTAACGGCTTTCGGCCATTTCTACAGGCACATTGTATGTTTCACCATCACCTACACAGAATTGACCCACCTCACCATCCTTACCGCGAGATGCCCCCCATCCGCCACCGGTAGGCTCCACTATCAAAAATGGCTGCCCGCTGTTGTGATGCATTCCTGTCAAAATAACAGCACAGACCGAAAGCATATGCCCAGCGCCCAAATATTCAGGAAAAACAGGAGCCAACGCTTTCCACACCGTATCCAGTGCGTATAGCATACTTTCAAAATAACAGGACGTGGGCGATGGCGCATCACACATAAGCACAGACTGCTTTTCGGCTGTGATCTTCATTGTGCGAAATATACCATCATTGATTGTTAGATTAGGACCGACGATAGACATATACACGACCTTAACCCCGGCACATAGCGCACTATACCCTGTGTTTATGGGGCTGGCAACCTGAGGGCTGCTACCGGAAAAATCGGCTTCAAAACAATCGTCGCTTATCGTGATTTTGACTTTTATCTTAACCAGATTTCCGTTACCGTCATCATCCATATACTGCTCGGATTCATACACCCCATTGGGCATTTCCTTAAGGCGTGATAATGCTACCATTTCACCTTGATCCATTAAGCGCCGCATAGATTCAAGCAGCACATCCTTGCCATATTTATCACACAGTTCATTGATGCGTCCATATCCGGTGCGTAGCGATGCGATTTGCCCCCACATATCTCCGTTGGCTGCCACTGGGAAGCGTACATTATAAGTAATCATGTCCGCAATACCCTGTACCAGCTCCCCGGCATCTACAAGCTTAATGCCCGAAAAGCGCAGACCTTCCTGAAAAACCTCGGTGGAATCTGTGGTAAAAGAGCCTGCCGCCATTCCTCCCACATCGCCCCAATGTGCCTTGTTGCCTACAAAGGCCACGACCTCTTCTCCATAGAATACCGGCATAACCATTCCTATATCAGAAAGGTGCGTTCCTCCACCCATGAAAGGGTCGTTTATGATGTAGACATCTCCCGGACGCATCGTGTCTTTCCCAAATTTTTCGATAATCTCTGCAATCATGGGCGAAATCATTCCTATAAATCCGCAAGCACCATTCCCTTGTGTCAGAAGGTGTCCATCTGCATCGGCAATTCCGCAGGCATAGTCAAGGGTTTCATAGATGATTGGGCTCATAGACGTTTGTGCAAATGCATAGAATATCTCGTCCCCTATTGCAACGAGGGAATCTTTGACTATATCAAGTGTTACAGTGTCTATACTTTTCATGGCAATTATCTCCTCGTTTCTATAATCAAATTTCCATAGGTGTCTACATGTAAACTCTGTCCGGGACAGACAAGAGCCGCTGAGGCCTTTTCTTCTATTACCGCAGGGCCATCAAGCCTCGTGCCTGATAACAGTGTCTGGCGATTGTATACAGGCGTTTCTACCCAGCCCTCAGGATCAAAGTAAATCATCCGACGATCTTTCAAGCTTGCTTCAACCGGCTCGCTTTGCGCTGCAATTGGGCTAAGTTTTGGTTTCTCCCTGTGTCCAATCACCGTCAGATGCAGGTTGACTATTTCCACCGGAGTCCCATCTAAGCGGAATGTATAGGACTGCTCGTGCATTTGATGGAAGCGATCTATAATGTTTTGCACAGTATCTTCATCCCAGCCCGGAGCTGGCACAGGCACTTTGACTGTATGCTCCTGGCCAAGATAGCGCATGTCCAAATAATGGGCAAACGTGGCGAGTTCTCCGGAGATGTCTGCAAACTGCGCAAGCGCCTGCTGCTTTAACTTGCCCCATTGTTCATCCCACAAAGAGATGCTTGAGCTGTCCAATGTGCCAATATTCGTTTGTATGTAGTCGTGTCGGATATCGGTCATCAGCATTCCCCATGCAGAAAAAACAGCAGCTGCAACAGGAATAATAACTTTTTTTATACCCAATGCTCTGGCGAGAGGCGCTGCGTGCATCGGGCCACCGCCGCCAAATGCGGTCAGGGCGAAGTCGCGTGGATCATAACCGCGGCGCACCGAAATCAGTCTGAGCGCGTTGAACAAATTGGCTTCAGCCACCCGGAGAATGCTGACAGCAGCCTCTTTTGCGTCCATATCCAAAGGTTTTCCGATATGTTCGACCAAAGCCGACTCTACAGCGGAAATATCAACAGGGGTGTCAAAGTTTGATGCGGAAAGTCGCCCGGTAATCAAACACGCATCGGTGGTTGTCGGATGGGTTCCACCTTTGCCATAGGCAACCGGTCCAGGTAGCGAACCTGCGGACTTAGGCCCCACTTTAAGTGACTGTGTTTGGTCAACCCAAGCAATTGAACCTCCACCGTTTCCTATTTCAACAATATCCAAAACAGGAACCATTATCGGATAACCGGCGTAACGGTCCGTTTGTTCTATGCGATAGGATGTTGTAATCTTTACCTCTCCTGAGTCAATCAACGAACATTTTGCAGTTGTGCCGCCCACGTCAAATGCAATAAGATTTTTTTCTCCCAGCACCTGTCCCAGCACCGCCGCACCAAAGATGCCTCCCACAGGGCCGGATTCCACTAGGTTTATCGGAGCTGTCTTTACAGCATTAAATGTGGTTGTACCTCCGTTGGATTGCATAATATATCTTTTTGATGAAACACCCGTTTGTGTGAGTTTTGCATCAAGGTTATCCAGGTATTTTAAAGATACCGGCCCCACATAAGCATTGAGTACTGCTGTGGAGCTGCGTTCATATTCTCGCCATTCTCTGGTTACTTGAGCAGAGGTGGAAACAAAAACTTCCGGCCAAAGCTCTGTGACTATCTTGGCTGCAGCCGTTTCGTTAATATCATTTGCATAGGAATTAAGAAAGCAAATGGCTACAGACTCTACTTGTTCCTTTTTTAGAAACTCCACCGCTTTTTCTATATCACTTATATCTAAGCTTTGCAGCACACTGCCATCGTGGGTTACCCGTTCGGAAACTTCCAGCCTCAGATAACGGGGAACAAAGGGCTTCGGCTTTGCAAACACCAAGTTAAATAAATCAGGTCGGTTACAACGCGCTATTTCAAGTATATCGCGAAATCCTTTTGTGGTTATTAACGCTGTTTTTGCGCCCTTACGCTCTGTCAAAGCATTTATTACGGTCGTTGTACCGTGGACAAATGCAGAGATTGCTTCGGGATTTACACCGCTTTGCGCTAAAACGTCCAATATGCCCTGTTCAAAATTCGGCGGCGTTGTGTGTCCTTTGAATGTGCGTGTATTTCCTTGTTCATCAAGAACCACCAGATCCGTAAACGTGCCTCCAATATCTGTCGCAATTTGCATGGATTACTCCTCCTTATTTGCTGAATGCTGATTAAATCTGCCCGAAAGCGATTTAATCAGCGTTTATTTAATGCATATGACAGCGGACAAAATGTCCTGGGCCTACTTCTTTCATTTCAGGGTCTACCTTCATGCAAATATCCGATTTGAACACACATCGTGTATGAAAACTGCATCCGCTGGGTACATTTACAGAAGACGGAATCTCTCCTTCACTTCTTATCCTTTTTGACTTCAATGCCTCTTCTTCCTCTGAAATCACAGGTATAGCAGAGAGCAGCATTTGAGTGTACGGATGCAACGGCGATTCGTAAAAAACACGAGTGGTTGCAATCTCGCATATCTTGCCCAAATACATGATGGCGATATTTGTTGAAACATTCCGCATTACGCCCATGTCGTGGGTAATGAATATGTATGTCAGCCGCTTTTCCTTTTGCAGTTTCATCAGCATATTCAAAATCTTGGCCTGTATGGAAACATCCAGTGAAGACGTCGGCTCATCGAGTATGATAAATTTTGGATTGCTGCATAATGCCCTTGCAATGGATACCAGCTGCCGTTCACCGCCTCCTATTGAGTTTGGAGATTTATACATAAAGTCCGGCGGCAACTCCACCATCTCCAATATTTCCAGAATTTTATCTTCTATCTGATTTTTCGGCACGATCTTGTGTACTTTAAGTGGAAGGCTTAGAATTTCCTTTACACTCTGATGGGGGTTTAAAGATGACCCTGGGTCTTGGAAAACTATTTGCACATCACGCCGGAACGACTTGCTTCTTGGTTTTTTCCTTTCGAGGGCTTGTCCATCAAAAATAATGTCACCCCCTGTTTGCTGATACATACCCATCAAGGTATATGCTATAGTGCTTTTCCCTGAGCCCGATTCCCCAACCAAGCCCATCACTTCGCATTCGTTTACAGTCAGATTAACCCCGTCCACGGCTTTAACAGAAGTGTTTTTTCCAATATCAAAATGGAGCTTTAGGTTATCAAGCCTCAATATTTCATTAGACATAGCTATCCCCCTTCTCCATGCGCTTTATAGTCAGTTTTGTTCTGAGCCTCTTTTTCTTGTGCCCTGTCTCCATAAAGAAAACATGCCACATGATGCCCCGGAGCGATTTCTACCGGGGAAGGCTTTTGCTCCCGACAAATATCCATTGCTTTGCTGCAACGCGGACAAAATCTGCAACCTTTCGGTGGGTTGATATAGTCCGGCACATAGCCATAGATGCCGGTTGACAATCCTCCGCCTGTCAATCTCGGAACGCATTCAAGCAAACCCACGGTATATGGGTGGGAGGGGTTTGAGAACAAGTCGCTAATATAGCAGCTTTCCACTATGGTTCCGCCATACATGATAAAAATACGATCCACAAGCTCTCTTGCCACGCCCAACGAATGGGTAATCATAACCAGTGCACGCTGTTTCTCTTCCACCAACACACGCAGCATACGGTGGATTTGGTCTTGTATCGTCACATCAAGCGCTGAACATGGCTCATCGGCTATAAGCAGATGCTTTGGCGTAACCAATGCCGCTGCAATGCAAATACGCTGCCGCATACCTCCAGACAACTGATGAGGGTGACTGTTCATTATACGCTCAGGGTCGGGAAGCATAACGCTGGAGATTGCCTCCAATGCCACTTCCCTCATTTCTTTCTTGTTTGCTTTACTGTATTGTCCGGAATACTTGATGATGTCCATGAGCTGTTCACCCACTGTGAACACAGGATTTAACGCGGATAATGGCGATTGCGAAATCATGGACACCCCGGTTCTTCGCATTTTGAGCAACTGCTCTTTTGTCATGGTCAATACATTTTGACCCTCAAACCATATTTCGCCCTGCGGCACATGGATTATGTCTGCCGGCAAAGTCTGCATGATTGCTTTCATGGTGGTGGTCTTACCACATCCGGACTCACCTACCAGTCCGACCTTTTCTCCCGGGAATACTTCTAGGCTGATTCCATCGACAACCTTGGCATAACCTCTGTAGGTCTTATACCAAATCATGAGGTCTTCAATACTCAACATCGCTTTTGTTTGCTGCTCCATTGCTATCTAGTGTCCTCCTTTGTCAAACATATCGCGAAGGCCGTCACCCAGAAAATTGAATCCCAAAATCATGAAAGCTATGCCCAACGCCGGGAATAGGGTCAGCCACCAGTTTTGCGGCATGAGCCTTGACCCGTCTGCAATCATCTGTCCAAATGCGGGAATAGGCGGTTGCTCTCCAAGGCCGACAAAACTGAGCGCCGCACCCATGAGCAATACCCAACCCACATCCAGTGCCATCTTCGTGAAAATTGGTGAAAAACAGTTGGGTAGGATTTCCTTGATTATTATATGAAATTTCGATGCACCTATAAGCTCGGCATTACGAACAAAATACTCTTTGGCAACGGAGGAGCTTTGCGTATAAACAAGCCTCGTGTACCAAGGCCACCACATTATTGTCACAGCCAGCATAGAATTCATCATATTAGGAGTTAGTATAGATGCAATACTTAGAGCCAAGATCAATGCGGGGATAGACAGAAATACGTCCGTTATCCTCATGATTACCGTATCTACAGGGCGACCATGATTGTATCCCGCAATCAGCCCCAAAACTGTGCCTACAGGCACGGAAATGGCCAAGACCACAATGCTCATCAGAAGCGCCCCACGAAAACAATAGATAACCCTTGAGAACACATCGCGTCCCACATTGTCCGTACCGAACCAATGCACGGCACTTGGGGGATTGTTTGCATTAGCGTGATCCACAAATGCGCCTATATGCTCCGGAAAAGGAACTATCTGTAGCGCAAAGAACGCGAAAAACAATGAAATCGCCACCAGCGCCAAGCCAAAGACTGAAAGCCTGTTTCGAGTGAATTTATACTTGTATATACGAAAATTTTCTTTAGTTGAGGGCGAGAGCCAGCCTTTTTTCTTTGCAATTGCTGTCGCTTCTTGTGTTACGCCAATCATACTGACTCCCTCCCAATGCGCATTCTAGGATCTATGAATACGATTATTATATCCACTATGAAGTTTACCAGAAAAAATGTAATGCCTATGATTAGCACCACTGCGCTTATGGCATTGAGATCTTTGTTGAGCATAGCATTTATCCCATAACGCGACAATCCCGGCCAATTGAAAATTCTTTCAACCAAAAATGCCTGTCCAAGCAGCGCCGAGAAATCCAAACCCATGACCGTAATCGTTGGGCCAGCAGATGGCTTTAATAGGTATTTGCGGGTCAGCAAACTTGGAGGCAATCCTGCCGCCGTAGATACTGACATATATTCTTTGTTGGAGTTATCCACCAAAGATGAGCGCAAAATACGTGCGCTTTGTACCAGCGGGCCTAAAGCCAGCGCAAAACTGGGCAGAAGCAGGTGCAAAAAAGCGTTGCCCGCCGCAGCAAAATTGCCGGTCAGGATTCCGTCCAAAACAAAGAATCCGGTGATGTGTGTCGGCGGTGCTACCCCAGGCGATATGCGTCCGAGTATGGGCATGATTTGGAAGTTATGTCCAAAAATCAACAGCAAGACAATACCCACCACAAACGCCGGGAAAGCTATCCCCACATAGGATAATACCCGTATCAGACCGTCAACCCAGGTGTTTTTATACTTGCCCGCCAACATCCCCAGACTGAATGCACCCAGTACGATAAAAACTCCGGACATGAACACCAGCTCCAAGGTGGCAGGGAAAAACTGTCTGACATCATCTGCCACCGGTCGCCTGGTAATAAATGAGTTTCCAAAATCGCCTTGCAATACATTGCCAAGCCAAATTACATATTGCACAGGCAGAGGATCGTTTAAGTGCAGCTCCTCGCGCAATGCTTCGCGTGCGCTTTCTGTCGCACGGGCGCCCAACGCAATCATCGCCACGTCTCCCGGCACTACTCTTGCGATAACAAATATCAACATGGAGGTACCAATCAGGACAAGGACGCCCATCATCAATCTTTTACCAATAAATCTCAACATTTAAAGCGCAACCACCTCTCTATGGTTAAGCTGGCGGGAGTCAGCTCCCGTCAGTTTATCTGTTTAATTCCATATCCGCAAAGATTTGATGGAAACCAAACAGTGCTGTAGGTATCTCACCGGGGGCGGCATCATGCCAAAGTGGCCATACGACATCATCGCGGATAGCCTTGCGCTCAGTCAGTTCCGCCAGAAATACGGTGGGATGAAATTCATCGACTATATAGTGCTGTATCTGAGCATAAAGTGCAAAGCGCTCAGCTTCATCTACAGTAGCAATAGCTGCGTCTATCATGGCATCAACTCGTGGGTCTAAAAGCCACTCGCCTTGTGTCCATGTACCTGTTGTTGCGGAGTGATAGCGGGTTTCTAAGTATGTGCCTGCATCATTAAATCCTGGGGCTGCTGCGATTGATACCATATGCGGCGATGTTTCCAGCGATCCCATACGGTCTACAACAGAGACCCATGGCGCCCTTGCAATCTGTATGTTCATTCCTAGTTCAGCGGCTACAGCCTGGAATGTCAGTGCAACTACTTCCGCAGTGGCAACATCGGCAATAACCAAAAATTCAATGGCATAATCCTGGAAAGTATCTGCATATTGAGACAAGGCAAGGTATGCTCTTGCACGCTCTATGTCAAGCTCATGGTCTACGGCACTTGTAGCCACAGCTCCGGCTATCCCTGCCGGTACAGGCCCGATTGGTTTTACAGAATCGACGAGTATATCGTTTAATATCGTATCAAAGTCGAACATAAATGCAATTGCCCGACGGAAATATATGCAATCCATAGGCGCTACTTGGGTATTTAAGTACATATTTTGCATCGTGTAGGTCGAGATAGCGCTGATGCTAATTCCGTCCATTTCAGCCATCGCTGCCAAGTTTTCCGGGCTTTGCCATTGGTCTGTTTTATCCATCAAGCCTGTGTTCATCATCATCAGCACGGTCGCAGGCTCCGGCACAGCCAGTTGCCTAAATCCCATTGGCGCATTGGGTCTGCTATCCCAACCCATGAACCAATCATCAAATCTGACGGCTTCAAAAAAGTCTTGATGTACTAATTCTCTAAACGTATAGGCACCAGAACCCGCTGTGTTGTTCGTCAAAAACGCTCTGCCATAATCGCCAAATTCGCCATATGGCCCGTTTGCAAGATTATCCATGATGAGCGCCTCATTAACAATAAACAGTCGCACAAGAGAGTTCACAAATGAACCGAATGGTTTTAGCATATGGAAAGTCACTTCAAAATCGCCGGTGGCTTCAGCATAATCAACAAAGCCCTCCCAGAGATAAGCCCAACCTTCGCCCATCGCCATTTTGCGGTTCATGCTAAATGCCACATCACTTGCACGCAGCTCAGTTCCATCATGGAACGAAATGCCTTGCCTGATGTCAAACACATATGTCAAGCCGTCATCACTTACTATCCAGCGCTCAGCTACCCAAGGCTTTACACCTTCAGCAGTAGGCCATACGAGCGGATCGTACAGGTTTGCCGCTGCGACAACGCTGGAGTTAGTCATTGCTACTGCGGGGTCGAGATCCGGGGTGCCGGAAATCCCAACTCTGATTATACTGTCGGTGGGCGTTGCTTCCCCGCCACCACTTCCCCCTGTGGGTGCGGCACAAGCGGCAAGCAGGATGGCCGCTGCAAGAAGTAACCCAACAATCAAATTTCTACCTTTTTTCATTTTTCATTCTCCTTTTTTCATTTCATTTCTATCTATAATGTCTGGTGTAGATAACTGGTTATTTCTAGAACATACCTTCCAGACCGTAGTATGCTTCAACGCCCCAGCTTTTTAGCTCTCCTTTAGCCGGGCCATCAAAGCCTCCTATTTTACTGATTGTCCATCCGCAAACCTCTCGCAAATCTGCTAAATGCTCTGCATATTTGAGTGATGCCAAAGCGCAGTCAATGACCGGCAATGCAAACTCTTCTTGCAGTTTGCGGAAGAATCCAAATTCCATGGTGCAGCCAAGTATGATTGCCTCGGCTCTGTCTTGTTCAATCGCCTTTTTGATTTCCTCTCGCATCAGCCTTTCGGTGCGCTCTTTATCAGCCTGGAAGTCCAACACACCTATGCCCAGCGGACGAAATGATGCCAGATAATCCCTGTATCCATAACGAACCACATTTTCATGCATCTTTGGTATCCACTTGTTTCTGCCTACAATAATTGAAAAAGAGTTTGCTATAGTGGCTGCGATATGCATACTGGCTTCTGCCGGAGCTGTAACCGGCATTCCTTGCGAAATCTCCTTGGCGATATCCAGAAATGGGTCATAGAAACAACCTATTACCGCCGCATCATAGCCATCTATTTCCGCCTGTCTGACGGTTTTCAGGATATCCTTGGCAACCAGCGCCTCATAAAAATGGTGCTCTAGATGACTTGGCGCTTGCTTGAAGCTGACAACATCTACATGTGTCGTAGACGAACTTTTGTGCTCATTTAAAAACGCTTCCAGCTCTGCATCGCCTGCTTCATTCCCTTTAATAGGTTGGATATACAGTATCTTTTTTTCTTTCATATGGCGACCATTCCTTTCGTCTGATTTTAAGCTGACAGGAGTAATATAATTGCTTTAACTATGCATATTCAAATGATTTGTGCGCAACTTTTTCTACTACTTCGCTTAGGAAATCTCCGAATTTTTCCGGGTCGGTCATCACCAGTAAAATGTTGTCATTTATGGATTTGCGCAATTCTGAAAAGAAGGGGTCATTATACTGCTCTTCCTCCAAAAATCCTAGAAACCGCTCCATGGTTGCCAATAGACGATGGGATGCATAAACACTCGGGTCTACATACATCTCGCGTGCGCTGGCTGCGGCATATGCGAGTACATCACATGCTCTTTTTTCATTCATTTGATACCCCTCCTTATATTAGATGTCTTTTGCTCCAAATTCACGCCAATGCATATTCTGCTGCACAGGTGGCCTCGGTGGCCCGAAACCTTCTTCTGCGGGATATCCTAAAATAAGCAGCAGCTCCGGAGTGACATGCTCCGGCAATTTGAGCGCAATGCGTGTCACGCTTTCGTTGAAGCTTCCAATCACGCAGCTCCCCAGACCCATGGCATGTGCCATCAGCATGATATTTTGCGCTGCCATCGAAATATCCATAACCCCCATAACATCCAGCCCCAACTTGCCTGCTTTGGCTTTTTCTTTAGCTCTGTCAAGACATAGCCAAATCATCGCAGCAGGAGCTTCGGAAACGCCGGGCAAAAACGCAACCATCCTGTTCATCAGTTCTTTGTCTTTTTTGCCAAGTATTACAAATTCCCATGCCTGAGCATTGCTACCAGAAGGTGCCCACACTGCAGCTTCCACAAGGTCTGTCAGCGCTTCTTTACTGATTTCCTTGTCGGTAAAACGGCGTATGCTTCGGCGGCCTTTAATAAGTTTAAGCGCTTGTGTAGCTTCCATTTTTCATTCCTCCTCAAACGAATTTGACTATATCTGCCTTTTGAGTTTCGTTTGCACTTCGTCTACAGTCTGAGCCACCTCATCAATAACCACACCGAAGTATTCCAGAGCCTCGGTTGCGGTGATGTATTGATTTTTCCAGTCGTCAAGAACTTTGTCTGCCGGTCGGTTGTGTGGATTTCCATAACCGCCGCCTCCACCACTGATAAAACGTACTAAATCTCCGCCAGCCAGAGGCTCGTTTGACCAAGTGGCTCTGCTCTCATACCCACCTGCACTTCTGTGAACTTGTACATCATTTATTGAGCCGTCATGCCCACCGGCAAAGCCCCATGGCGGATGCTTGTGACGGCTGGCCATCGTGGTCAGTGCGGCGTTGGAATTTAGGATACGGTAATCGCGTATCAATCCGTGTCCACCAATGTGTTCGCCCGCTCCCACCTTGGGATTAAAGGCAAACTGTTCCACACGAACCGGGTATCTGTATTCACACACTTCTACCGGAATAATGAATGTTTCGCCGTCACAGATAGCTACCAACCCGCGTTCGCCATCTTTGTTGTGACCTGCGCCCCAGCCACCTGCCTGTGGCTCAACAAGCACAAATGGATTTTTGCTTTTATCGTCAATGCCTCCAATAATCGTCCCTATGATGGAAAGAAAGTGTCCTGCCGGCACACGATCAGGCATAGCGGAAGCGAGGGCTTTCTTCACAACATCGGTGAGGATTTGTATGGGTTCCCAGTCGCACGAAACAGGATAGGGCGAGCTTGCGTTAAAAAGGCATCCTTCCGGCGCAATCACTTTCAGTGGGCTGTAGAAACCATCATTAGCCGGCGTGTGCGGTGATACAAGGGCATGATATATAATACGAGCTCCTGAGTAGGTTCCGTAAATCGAACAGTTGATTGGTGCAAAAACCGCATCGCCCGTGCCGGTAAAGTCAAATTCCATACTGTCGTCAGTAATCGTCACTTTGACCTTTATGGGGATATCTGCCACCCCATTTGCGTTTGTGTCCAGCACGTCCTCGGCAAAAAACTCACCTTTAGGCATACGCGAAAGTTCAATCAGCGCTAATTTGCGCCCGCTTTCCAAAATATGCTCAATGCTCTCCACGACTTGATCGCGACCGTATTTTCCAAGCAATTCTATAACACGGCTTTCGGCGATACGCAGGGCCGCCGTCTGAGCATACAAATCACCTAATGTCATTTCAGGTGTGCGGCTGTTGGCCGCTATAATATCACGAACCGATTCATTGAAAACCCCGCAGTCATAGATTCGCACATCAGGCAGTTGCAGACCTTCCTGGAATATCTCCGTTGCATCAGTAGACCAGCTTCCCAGATTCTTGCCGCCAATTTCATTCCAGTGCCCCTTATTGACCGCAAATGCCACCAGTTCGTTTTCGTGGAAGATTGGCAATACAGCCGCTACATCACACAAGTGGGTGCCAGAGCCTGTAAAAGGGTCGTTGGTGAGAAACATATCTCCGGGTTTTATATTCTCTTTTCCGAACTTACGCAGCGCCGCCTTTGCCGAAAATGTGATTGCACCCAAAAACATGGTCGCTCCGTTGGCCTGGCCAATCAGATTTCCCTCGGCATCGGTGAGTCCACAGGCATAGTCTAATACTTCATAAATTATAGTGCTTTGGCTTGTGCGCCCCCATGTATAAAACATTTCATCTGCCGCAGCCAGAAGTCCTTGAGCTATATTTTCTCTGGTAAAAGGATCCAACATATCACACCTCCGCCATAACTTCTATTATTAGGTTTCCATATGCATCTACTTCCAGCAATTGTTCTGGACATAGCACTGTAACTGATTTGCTCTCTTCAATGATTGCCGGGCCGTTTATTTTATATCCGGGTGCCAGCATCGGACGATTATAAACCGGACAATTCTTTTTGCCATATCCTTCAAACAACACATCTCTATGGCTTTTCAGAGCATCCTCAGCACTACCAGTTTTTGTTTCAATCTTCTTGATGTCGGGCTTATTCACTACTCCGTAGGCTGTAAGATTGAAGTTGACCATCTCTGCAGCGGCATCGGGCAGACTGAATGTATAGTGATGATTATGCAGCCTGTCAAACTCACGGCGTGCAGTATATAAAGCTTCTTGGTCTATTTTTCCGGCTCCGACCGGCGCGGCCACGGCATGTTCTTGTCCTATATAACGGAATTCCGCACTGCGCATCAGCATTATGCGACTCGGGTCAATATTTTGTTTGGAGAACACGGCATATGCGCTCTGCTCCATCTCGTCATATATCTCGTTTATTTTGTTTAAATCGGCACCTTCTACGGGCATAATCATCGTTTGCATAAAGTCCTGACGCAAATCGGTCATGAGCATTCCCCACGCCGAAAATGTCCCCGGCAAATTAGGTATGATTAGCTTTTTCACCTTGAGCTCAGCCGCCAAATGCGGGCTGAGTAATGCGCCGTTGCCACCCTGCGCAAGCATCGCAAAATCACGGGGGTCATAGCCGCGGCGGACGGAAATCAGTTTCAAGGCGTTGAGCATATTGCTGGTTGCCGTTTTTATGATGCCCATCGCAGCTTCTTCTACGCTGATTGAAAAATGGTCGGCGATCGGCTTAACCGCATCACGCGCCTTTTGCAGACTCACTTTAAAGGTTCCGCCAAGGAAGTTGTCTGGATTAAGTCTCCCTGTTATAAGGTTTGCATCGGTGAGCGTGGGTCTATTTCCACCTTTGTCATAACACGCCGGGCCAGGGTCAGCACCTGCACTATGCGGCCCTACTTTAAGTATGCCCACTTCGTCAATCCAGGCTATCGAGCCGCCTCCAGAGCCTATTTCGATGATATCAACCACCGGAGTTTTTATGGGGTAGCCCGCAAACTGAGGTGTCCATTCCAGCTTATATTCGGTTGTGATTTTCACTTCGCCCCGATTGATTAGCGATGTTTTTGCGGTGGTTCCACCTACATCAAATGTGATTATGTTTTCTTCACCCAAGACTTTGCCCAGTGCCGCCCCACCAATTACTCCACCGACAGGGCCGGATTCAATCAAGCTGATCGGCATTTCTTTTGCAAGGTTAAATGTCGCCGTTCCACCATTGCTTTGCATGGCATAAGGCTGCGTTTCCAGGCCTAATTCACGAAGCGTTTCGTCCAGGGTATTTAGATAAAGACGTGCTGCCGGTTTGACATAGGCGTTGAGCACGGTTGTGCTGGTGCGCTCGTATTCACGCCACACTTTCACAATGCTGGAAGACGTCGTTATTTCTACGTTTGGCAGCTCTGCAGCAAGGATTTGCTCAATCAATTGCTCATGTGCGGAATTGGCGTACGAGTTAAGCAAACATATCGCCACTGCGGTTGCATTTTCAGCCTTTATTTGTTTTGCCAGATGTCGCACTTCATGCTCATCAACTGCTTGCAGGACATTTCCTTTATAGTCCACACGTTCATCAATTTCAAAGCGCAAGCGGCGCGGAACATATGGTTCTGGTTTTTTGTAAAAATAGTTGTACATGTCAGGGCGGTTTGCCCTGCCTATTTCCAATACGTCACGAAAACCCTTTGTAGTAACCAGCGCTGTTTTTGCGCCTTTGCGTTCAGTGACTGCATTGATTACCACCGTGGTTCCATGTGCAAAATACTGCACCTCGGAAAGATTGATTTTTGATTTCCCAACTGCGTCAATAACACCGGATGCAAAATTTGCAGGAGTGGTATGCGCCTTTTCTTCAATAATATTTCCAGTGGATTCATTTAAGCATACAAAATCCGTAAATGTGCCGCCGATATCCACAGCTACTCTAATGCTCACGTGTTTATACCTCCCTATGTTAATTAGCAAGTTTTTGCAATTTCAAAGTGTCAAAATTTCATTTTCATATATTCCCGAGAATTCTAGCATAGAAGTTCATTAGCGTAAATAGGCATACTCGCCAATATTTTCAGCAGAATCAAATCCGCGAGATTTTGCAACCCCAAACGCCTAAAGGTTCATTTTGAATATATCCGAAAACTTTACCACAACAACTTGCGAGTGTAAATAGGTATATTCGCTAACTTTGCATTTCTTTTGTTAATTTTTTTTTACATTCGGCAACGTTCCCAACTGGGCAGGGCGATTGTTTGTGGTATAATTGCTACGCAATCATCATATAGGATATAATACAAATTGACAGTGACGGGATGGTTTATTTCTCGGCAACGCAAACGGTTTCTTTCAAAGGAGGGTGCAAGTTGAAAAAGATTTTGGTGATGGGTACAGGTGGAACAATTGTTGCGAAATCAACACATATGGGTTTGTCCCCCGACGAGGATTCAGGGGTAATGCAGAAAACGCTCGATGCATTCCGTAGTTATTATGATATAGATTACAAGGGCATAATGAACCTGGACAGTTCAAACATACAACCGGAAGAGTGGCAGACTATAGCCGCTTATGTCTTTGAGTCACTGAAAACATACGATGGCATTGTTATCACGCACGGCACTGACACTATGGCGTATACTGCTTCGGCACTGACCTTCATGTTGCAAAACCTTAATAAGCCGGTAGTTTTGACCGGTTCACAGCTCCCATTGGCTCATCCGGTTACAGACGCTGTCACCAATTTGTCTCTTGCGCTTTCCGCAGTAGACAATGAGATCCCCGGTGTGAGTATTGCATTTCATCACAAAGTAATCAAAGGATGTCGCGCAGTCAAAGTCCGCACAATGGGGTTCGATGCATTTGAGAGTATCAATTATCCGTATCTTGCGGAATTTAAGCTGGAGGGAATGCGACGACAGCAGTGTTTTGATTGGCCAAAAGGGGTATCCGGCGGCTCGCCAACGCTAAAGTCTGCTTTATCCGGCGAGGTGTTTTTGCTTAAACTCATTCCAGGTTCCAACCCTCATATATTTGATGCTTTGGTACAGCAGGGATATAAGGGCGTTGTGTTGGAAGCTTTCGGACTCGGTGGGTTGCATCATCTGCGAAGAGATTTGTCGGAAAAAATCCGCAGGCTTATTGAAAATGGGACTTCTGTCATCGTTCGCAGTCAGTGCCTCTATGAACAGAGTGACTTTTCCCTCTACGAAGCGGGTCGAAAGGTGCTCCAATCGGGTGCTGTTCAGGCCTGGGATATGACAACCGAGGCTTGTGTTACAAAGCTTATGTGGGCATTGGGGCAAACACGTGATGTCTGTGGCGTTAGGGATATTTTTGAGACTAATTATGCAGATGAGATCACATTGTCTGTGCAGTAGGCCATAGGCTGGCGGAAGTCGATGCGTTTCGACTCCCGCCAGCCTACGTGGTTATTATCCAGCGCAGTAAATCATTAGTCAGACCCCAGCACTACAGAGCGCAGACCCCAGCAGTTTGCATTTATTCATCCTCTTCGAATCAGGAAACGGTCATCAATCCACCATCGTGAACCAGAATCGTACCGGTAATATGCACTCCGGAAGGCGAAGCGAGAAACACGCACAGAGAACCAATTTCCAGAGGGTCACCCAACCTGTGTGCAGGCATTGTTGTGTCTATCATCTCCACCACACTTGCAGGAAGGTCTTTGCCAAGATTGGAATGTGTCATAGCAGGCGAAATAGCATTAACGCGTATGCCATAGTCACCGAGGGCAATAGCCAGATATTTAGTGAAAATATCTACACCGGCCTTGGAAACATTGTATGGCGGATGAGGGAATTTACGAGAGTTTGAAACACGTTGACCACCTACGGAAGATATATTAATGATCGTGCCACCACGACCGGACTCTTTCATCTTTGGCACAACCGTATGAACAATATTTGCAACGCCGTGTAAGTTGGTGTCTATGACACGATGCCATTCATCCACCCCATTGGGGTCGAAAAAATCAACAGTTGAGCCAATGCCAGCGTTATTAACAAGCACATCTACATGTTCGAAAAATTTATATATACCCTGAGAAGCATCAGAAACAGAATTGTAGTCAGAGATATCTACGCCGATGCATGTATATTTCCCACCGTATTCAGCAAGGCTTTTCGCTACTTTTAGTCCAGACTCTTCGTTACGGCATAGTATGGCAATATTTGCACCGCTTTGAGCAAACGCTTTGACAATGCCAAGCCCTATGCCCCTGTTGCCGCCTGTAACTACGACGTTTTTTCCTTTGACATCAAAGGCTCCTGACATTGAGCTAATCGGAGGTGTTTTAATCATGGAGAACCCCTTTCGGTTTATAGAAGATATTTACTGTTATTATACCCATCATTCGGTTATAATGGAAATCAGAATCGTTAAAGTAGCTATTAAACATGTTAATTATCATTTTAAAATTACACCTGATTGTCTGGGGGATCAACATGGATGATTTTCAATTAAAATTGTTTGCTTCAATTGCGAGGACACGTAATTTTTCTCGCACGGCAGAGGAGTATTTCATTACCCAACCTGCAGTAACGCATCAAATTAAAAAGCTTGAAGCGCAAATAGGCTCCAAGCTTATAAAAAGGACGAGTCATGAAGTTTCACTAACACCTGAAGGACAGGATTTCCTTCCATATGCGATTCAAATACTCGAATTGTCATCAATTGCTGTCAACAGAGTCATGAACATTGCCGAGGGAAGGGTAGGGCGGATTCGGATCGCAACACTTTCAGCCACTTCCTATCATGTCTGCGAAAGTTTGATTGCCCTCCATGACAAATACCCTAATATACAAGTGGATGTAGACATTCTTGAAGGTCCGGAAATCATAATGTCACTGCAGCAGCAAAGGCATGATTTTTATTTTACCGGCAAGCCATCAGTTCCGCAAGGAAGCGGTTATTCAACCAGGCTTGTGCAGAATGGGACGCTTTCGCTTTTCGTCAATAAGGCTATAGTAGATTCTATTGACCTTGATGACTGGTCTACCATTGGAATGCACCCATTTGTGTCAGTTCGCAAATCAGATATTATCCTCACGAATAAGGTTGAAGAAATTTGCAGAAATCGCAACTGTGTTCCTCATATAATCAACTACTACAATAGGGCGGAGTCTGTCGTACTATCTGTGAACTCAGGCATCGGCGTTGCTATTTTGCCCAGTGAATTGGGTAGACTTTATCAACGACCAAACGTCGTCACGTTCCTCATCGAGGGTGACGACGCTCAAAATCCGCTGGTATTTGCCTGGAGAGAAGATGCTGAGTCAACAGCGTATAACTTGTTTAGAGATATTGTTTTATCAATTTTTCCTGCGACACCGGATTAGTGTCAAAGTACGACTGTAATCAAATACGTGACAAGAGTAAGGGTGAATAAACTTGCAATAGTTGTCACCATAACAGTGCCGGTGGCATATTCTCCATCTGAGCCATTTGTTGCTGCAAGCATCGCAATAAGCGGCATAGTTGGCAGACCACTGAGTATGGAAATCCCGATGCTCATGTTGTGATCCAGACCGAATGCTTGTAATACCGCAAAGACCGCAATAGGGAAAAGAATCATTTTTATAAAGATTCCGACAAAATATTCATACTTAAAGAGGCTGCGCAGATTCACCACTGTTGCAAGCATCCCACCAATATATATAAACGGCAAAGCCATTCCGGCATTTGCGATACTCCACAAGCTCCTATCAATAACCATAGGTATCCTAATCTCAAACATAATGAGGATTATAGAAAGGAGTATGGCTATGATTGGAGGATTTATAAGGTTTATAAGCGCCTTTGGCGTGTATTCTAGTTTTTTATCATGTGGAAACGAGTGAGTATATCCATATGTCCATAGTACCAGCATATCTACGATTGCATACATGGTAATCAGCACCATTATCCTTTGTCCGAAAACAGAGAGAAGCAATGGTATCCCGAGAAACCCTACATTACCAAAAGTAAAAGTCAAAGGGAAGAGCCTGCCTCTGTTGCCGCTCAGGCGCAGAATTTTTTTTGTTGAAGTCATTATTATAATCAAGGCAATGTAGACACAAGCGATTACCCCGACAAAGAAACCAAGGGTTAGCATGTCCTCGCGTGTTGCGCCGCTGACAGCATTGACAAATACTAAGACAGGGATAATTATTTTAGTAAAAACTATTGAAAGCGGTTGAAGAACGCTTGCAGATATGAATTTAGTTTTGACTGCGGCAAAACCAATGACAATTATAATCATGAAAATAACTATTTGATTTAATACTGCGTAAAAATAATCCACGTTGATCGTCTCCGGTTATTCAATTTCCTGGCCATTTCGCCAGGATTTCAGCGCACTTGGCAACTCAAACGAGAGTCGTGACAACAAAAAGAAGCAGGCTGCCATTGCAGGAACAGCCTGCTTCTTGATATATGAAGCTGCAGAAAGACTACTTTTCGCTTTCTTCCTTGTCGTCCTCGTCTTCTTCATTAAGCATGTCGTCGAGTTCGTCGTCAAAGTCATCGTCATCGAAGTCATCGTCGTCAAAGTCAAACTCAAGCACTTCGTCGCAACTCGGACAAGCTACAGAGTCGAGTATTAAATCTGACTCATCAAGCTCTATTTCCGCGCCGCAGGCAGGACATTCGACTTCGTAAGATAGGTTTTCACCGCCGCAAAAAGCGCAGTCGCAACCGCATTCGTCATCATAATCATCGTCCTCGTCATCGAAATTAAATTCATCATAGTCGTCATCATCATCAAAAATAAACTCCTCGACTTCTGCCAAATCCTCTGAGATTGCGTCAAGCTCATCGCCGATGTCAAGAGCGTTCTGGCTCAATTCTTCGATTTCGTCTGCCATTTCGTCAAGGGTGTCGATCATGACTGCTAACAGTTTTTCTGTTTTGACATCAGAGTCCAACCCAAGTCCTTCGGCAAGACCTTTCAGATATGAAACTTTTTCTTTGATATACATAGCGCATTTACCTCCATAATGATTTCTATTCTTAGCCCTTTGCGCGTTCCATGTATTCGCCTGTCCTCGTGTCGATGCGAATTTTTTCGCCCTCACTGATAAAGAGTGGAACTTTTACCTCTGCACCGGTTTCAACTGTTGCCGGTTTGAGTACGTTCGTAGCTGTGTCACCTTTAAAGCCTGGATCGGTAGCCGTTATGGTGAGTTCAACAAAATTGGGCGGATCTACGTTGAAAACCTTGCCTTTGTATGATTGTACATTGCAGTTCATATTTTCTTTTACAAACTTGAAATTATCGCCGAGAAGGGATTTGTCAACGGGTTCCAGCTCATATGTTTCAAGATCCATAAAGTAATATAAATCGCCGTCATTGTAACTGTACTCCATATCGCGGCGCTCGACAAAAGCATTTTCAAACTTATCAGACGGGCTGAAAGAGGTTTCGACAACGGCTCCAGTAATAACATTTTTCACCTTTGTTCGGACAAAGGCAGCGCCCTTACCTGGTTTAACATGTTGAAACTCGACGACCTGCATGACCTTTCCGTCCCATTCGAAAGTAACCCCATTTCTGAAATCACCGGCAGAAATCATTATATCTCCTCCTACTATATTATACAGTATATTCTATCCCAAGTATATGAATAATGCAAGGATATTAAATTGTTGATTAAATAACAATCAAGTTCTTTGGAAGGTTTGTTATGTTCTTGCAGCCGTCTTCAGTGACATATAATGTGTCTTCTATTCTTACGCCGTAACGATCTGGCAGATAAATTCCGGGCTCGGCAGTAAAAACTGCGCCGACAGGCATTATGTCTTCTGAAATCTGTGAACATCTGATTGATTCATGCACCTCTAAGCCTATAGAGTGTCCAAAGCCATGACCGAAATACGCACCATAACCTGCATCGTTTATAACTTTGCGTGCTGCGCTGTCAATGACACTGCACTTCACTCCGCCGCAGACAGCATTAATCCCTGCCTCTTGTGCGTTGTAAACCGTTTCATAGACACGTGTCATTTCATCGTCGGGCTTGCCAATGCAAAGTGTTCTTGTACAATCGCTGCACCAGCCATCAAGCTTTGCACCCCAGTCAATCGTCAGAAAACCATTGCCGATTTTCTCATTTGTCGGGACACCATGTGGCAGACTTGATCTTGGGGCGCTCACGACGATTGGATCAAATGCTTTATCATCAGCCCCATTTTTAACCATACGATAAACAAGCTCTGCGGTCAGTTCTCTTTCAGTTATGTTGTTGCCTATGAGCGGAAGTATTTCTTCAAAGGCTTTTTCGGCAATACGCTGGGCTTTAATCATGCCTTCGAGATCCTGCGCAGACTTGATGGCACGCAAATCATTGATAAACGTCTGCGCAGGCACCAGTTTTGCTTCGAATTTTTCTTCCCATTCGAGATATGTTGCATGTGTTACAATGCCGTCTTCAAACCCAACAGTTTTTACTTCTTTTTCTTTTAAAAGTTTTGCTATCTTTTCAGGAAATGTTTCGTCTACTGTTGTGACTAAGCAAATCTCAGCACCTTTAACATTTCTGCGTGCAGCCTCAACATAACGTGCATCAACAAAAAACCAAGCATCTTGCGGTGTAATCACATATGCTCCGGCACTGGAAGAGAAGCCCCCGGTGTAGAGCCTGCTCGCTTGCCCGGTGATAAGCATTGCATCGAAATCTTGTCTCAAAAGCTCTTGCTGGATTTTTTTAATATTGTTCATTTTTTGCTCCTACATAAAATTTATGATTTGCGGGGTTTAACAGGCGATGAGGTTTTACGCCCGGCATCACCCTTAGCTGAAATCTATATTCTTACACATTGCTCTAAAAGGCAACTCGAAAAAATATCTTAATGCAAGAACCGGATTTGTTATTTGTTTTGGTTTAACTATTATGGAGGTGATGCCTGCTCGGTTTGCTGCCAATGTATCGGTGAATATTTGATCACCTGCAAGGGCAGAAACCTGGGCGCTATAGCCTTTGTTTGCCATAGCTTGAAGGATGCACTTGGGAGATGGCTTGTGTGCATTCATTACGATGCCAACATTGAGCGCCTTCTCGAAAGCCCGAATTCGTTTTTTGCGCAGACTATTTGAAACGACATATAATTCAATGCCTTGTTTTTTAATGTTGTCTGCCCAATAGGAAACAGCCTCTGAAGGTATATGTTCACTATAGGAGGCTATAGTATTATCCAAATCCAGCATCAAAAATTTTATTCCCAATTGATTAAGGAAGTCCGGAGAAATATTAGTGAGATTGCGAAATGAATACTTTGGTATAGGCGAAAAACTCATATATCTGCCTTTCAACAGCCATTGATTAGCTGTAAAGTGGGTATTTATCGCAAAGCTTGTCTACTTCCGCTCTTATGTATCCAGATTTTGATTCGTAGTCTGAGGCGGTAAGTGCAATAAGTTCCGCAATTTTTTTCATATCGTCCTCGCGAAAACCACGGCTTGTTACGGCGGGGCTGCCTAAGCGGATGCCGCTTGTGATTGATGCGGGTTGAGGGTCATTTGGAATCTTATTTTTGTTGACCGTGATATGTACACTGTCGAGAAGAGCACACATGTCGCTGCCCGTAACCTGAAATCTTCTCAAATCGACCAATATGAGGTGGTTATCTGTGCCGCCGGAAATGAGGTCGAAGCCGTTTCTGATAAGTCCCTGAGCCAACGCATCAGCGTTTTTGCGTATTTGGCGTTGATACTCTTTGAATTCTGGTTTTAGTGCTTCTCCAAAAGCAACAGCTTTTGCAGCGATAATATGCATTAGCGGCCCACCCTGAGTTCCAGGGAAAACGGCCGAGTCAATTTTCTTTGCAAGTTTCTTATCATTTGTCAAGATGAACCCACCACGAGGGCCGCGCAAAGTTTTGTGGGTTGTGCTTGCAACAACATCGGCATAGGGTAGGGGACTTGGGTGTTCTCCTGCGGCAACCAGACCTGCGATATGAGCCATATCGACAAACAAGTATGCACCGGTTTCTTTTGCTATTTCAGAAAATTTTTGGAAATCAATAGTTCTGGGGTAAGCGGAGGCTCCGGCGATAATCATTTTGGGTTTGTGCTTTTTAGCAAGACTGAGAATGTCGTCGTAATCAATTGTGTTTGTGTCCGGTGAGATTCCATACGAGACAATATTAAAATATTTGCCAGAGAAGTTTGCGCGAGCACCATGTGTCAAATGGCCACCATGTTCCAAATCCATGCCTAATATTGTGTCGCCGGGATTGCACAGCGCCATGTATACTGAATAGTTTGCCGAGGCACCGGAGTGCGATTGCACGTTTGCAAATTCAGCATTGAAAAGCTCTTTGGCTCTGTTTATTGCAAGCATTTCAGCAGCATCGACTTCTTCACAACCTCCATAGAATCGGTGTGCGGGATAACCTTCGGCGTATTTGTTTGTAAGTATTGTCCCGGCTGTGAGCAGCACGGCTTCACTAACGCAGTTTTCCGAGGCTATGAGCTCGATATTCCTGCGTTGGCGGGCAAATTCTCTTTTGACGGCGTCTCCGACTTCTGGGTCACATTTTGAAATATAAGCCATCATTTCTCTAATCATTTGGAATCCCTCCATGGTGCATAGGTTTTTGCATTGGTTTGCCCTTTTGCTACATCATAGCAAGAGGATGCCTTGAACATTATACAGAAGTTTTATAAATAATTCAACTGAATCAATTATGATTATGCATAATAAATCTGGTGCGGAGTTAAGCAGTTTGTGATAAAATTATGCAAGCGTGGGGAAGTGTGCATTTAACCGCCTGTACAGTGAGTTAGGAGAGACATCATGTTATCAAAAAAAGAGATTTCAGAAATTATAGGGCTTCTTAAAGAATGTTATCCTGATCCGTATTGTGCCCTTGAGTATAATAAAGACTATGAGCTTCTATTTGCGGCGCGTCTTGCAGCGCAATGCACTGATGCGCGTGTCAATACGGTTACCCCGATATTGTTTAGCAGGTATACTTCTCTTGAGGCACTTGCAAGTGCTGATGTGACAGAGCTGGAGGGGATCATTCATTCCTGTGGGTTTTATAGAACTAAGACTCGGGATATTATAGCTGCATCGGCAATGCTTATTGGGGAGTTTGACAGCAAGGTGCCCGATACTATGGATGAGTTGCTGCGATTGCCGGGTGTTGGGAGAAAGACTGCAAATCTCATGTTGGGGGATATATTCAAAAAACCCGCAGTGGTGGTCGATACTCATTGCATCAGGCTCAGCAACCGCATTGGCTTAGTAAAGATGAAAGACCCTGTTAAGATTGAGATGGCATTGCGAGAGGTGCTTCCGGCAGAGGAGTCGTCAGATTTTTGCCATCGGCTTGTTTTGCATGGTCGTGCTGTCTGTCCTGCGAGAGGCCCTCGATGCAGTGTTTGCTGCATTGCCGGGATATGTCGCAAGGTGGGCATTTAGCTCCTTGCCGACCTGTGCTCTGGGATGTGTGGGTGTTACTAATGATTTTCAGGGATGCTCTAAGCTTCCTGTGAAGATTCCCCTCCTTGGAGGGGTGCCACGAAGTGGCGGGGTGGTGCTCTTTTATCTCGCCCCCAAAGACCACCCCGTCAG
>Ga0123355_10002257_pt1 | contig 27187 bp, 17 predicted proteins | sample TergutEmb28metaG_3_FD_89872 | JGI IMG/M metagenome (GOLD analysis project Ga0123355, IMG submission 89872) | Embiratermes neotenicus P1 segment gut microbial communities from Petit-Saut dam, French Guiana - Emb289 P1 | ecosystem: Host-associated > Arthropoda: Insects > Digestive system > Gut ... | reverse complement strand
TCGGCAGGTCGTCGTAGTTCGCGAGCGGCAGCTGTGCCTGCGTGGCGCTGTCCTCAGGAGTAGCGGAGTCTTCCGGCGCCACAGTCTGTGCGACCGTAGTCTCCGGCGCGACGGTCTCCGGCGCGACGGTCTCGGGCGCGACAGTCTCCGGCGCGACAGTCTCCGGCGCGACAGTCTCCGGGGCGACAGTCTCGGGCGCGACGGTCTCCGGCGCGACGATCTCGGGCGCGACGGTCTCCGGCGCGACGGTCTCGGGCGCGACGGTCTCGGGCGCAGCGGAGTCCTCTGGCGCGGCGGTCTCCGGAGCGATGACGGTCACGTTCGCCGTCGGCTCGGGGACGGTCTCGGCGGGCTTATTGCGGATCTTGTCGGTAACGCCAAGTAGCGAGCCGATGCCGGCGAATATCGCCCGCAGCCCCCGCGCCGGGACGTCCTTCACACGCTCTTTGACCTGCGGGTCGGGCATCTCACATCTCTCCTCACGGATCGCCTAGCAACAGTTTGCCGCACAACGCGTCCGTCCGTTGTGTCTTGGTTAAGGTGGCGTCTTCCGCATTATCCCAGGACCCCACACGGGCCCCAGAGACCAGATAGACCGCCGACATACAGGCAGGTGCTCTCGCCTACGATGGGTGTCATGTCTGAGACCCATCGCCGGGTCCTGCTGGCGAAGCCACGAGGCTACTGTGCAGGCGTCGACCGAGCCGTGCAAGCCGTCGAGATCGCCCTGGGCAAGTTTGGCCCGCCGGTATACGTGCGCAAGCAGATCGTGCACAACAGGCACGTGGTCAGCGAGCTGGAAAAGCGCGGAGCCGTCTTCGTCGAGGAAACCGACGAGGTGCCCGAGGGCAGCGTCGTCGTGTTCTCCGCGCACGGCATCGCCCCGGAGGTCCGCGAGGCCGCCGCGCGCCGCCGTCTGACCGCGATCGACGCCACCTGTCCGCTCGTCACTAAGGTGCATAACGAGGCCAGGCGCTTCGCGTCCAATGACTACGAGATCCTGCTCATCGGCCATCAGGGCCACGAGGAGGTCGTCGGCACCAGCGGCGAGGCGCCCGCGTCCATCCATCTGATCGACGGCCCGGAGAGCGCTCAGGTCGTGCAGGTCAAAGACCCCGCCAAGGTGGTATGGCTGTCGCAGACCACGCTGTCGGTGGACGAGACCGAGCAGACGGTCGCGGCCTTGCGCACCAGGTTCCCGACCATGATCGACCCGCCGAGCGACGACATCTGCTACGCCACGCAGAACCGTCAGGCCGCCGTCAAGGTGATCGCGCCGCACTGCGACGTGGTGATCGTGGTGGGCTCACCGAACTCCTCCAACTCCGTCCGCCTGGTTGAGGTGGCCAAGGACGCCGGATCGCGCGCCGCGTACCTGGTCGACGACGCCGACGAGATCGACGCCGGCTGGCTGGCGGGCGCGTCGACGGTCGGGCTGACGAGCGGCGCGTCGGTGCCAGAGGAACTGGTCGCCGGGGTGCTCAGCAGGCTCGCGGCCCTCGGGTTCGGCGAGGTCGAAGAGGTCGAGGCGGTCAAGGAGCGGATGGCCTTCCAGCTCCCGCGCGAACTGCGGAAGTAAAAAGCAGCATCATCCAGAACGAACCGTGGCTTCGAGTTCCGGCTCCGGTTCAGTCAGCTCGGCTGCGGACAGCGGCCGCGGCGTCTCTATGACCGTCTCGGGCTCCGCGAGTCCGTCCTCCACGACGCCGAGGGTCGCCAGCTTCCGCGCGCTGACGAGCACCCGCGTCTCGAGCGCACCGACCGCCGAGTTGTAAGCGCCGACCGCTGACGACAGCTGCTTGCCGAGCTTGTCCAGGTGCCTCCCGAGTCCGGACAGCCGGTCGTAGAGCTCCCTGCCCAGGTCGAACACCGCCCGCGCGTTCTCCGAAAGCGCCTGCTGCTGCCAGGCGTACTGGACGGTGCGCAGCATTGAGACGAGCGTGGTCGGCGTCGCGATGTGCACCCGGCGGGTGAGCGCGTACTCCAGCAGCGCGGGGTCGTGCTCCAGGGCAGGTGCGAGAAACGCCTCGCCAGGGATGAACATGACTACGAACTCCGGCGTGTCCGGCAGTGCCGTCCAGTAGGCCTTCGAGCCGAGCTGGTCCACGTGGGTCTTCAAGTGCCGGGCGTGCGCGGCGAGCCTGGCCTGGCGGGTGGCCTCGTCCGCCGCCGCGGCTGCTTCCAGGTAGGCGGCGAGCGAGACCTTCGAGTCGACCACAACGTTCTTGCCGCCCGCCAGCCGCACCACCATGTCGGGCCGCTGCCCGCCGCCGGTAACTACCTGTTCGTCGAAGTCGACGTGTTCCGCCATGCCGGAGATCTCGACCACGCGGCGCAGCTGGAGCTCGCCCCACCGGCCGCGAGCCTCCGGCCGTCGCAGCGCGGTGACCAGCGCCACCGTCTGCTCGCGGAGCTGCTCGGCGCCGCGCCTGGTGAACTCGACCTGCTCACGGAGTTCCGCATGTGACCTGGTGCGCGCGATGTCGGAGTCGCGCAGCTGCTGCTCTACCCGGGCGAGCGTTTCCCGCATCGGTGCTACGAGCGACTCCACGTCGAACCGCTGTGCGAGCTGCCCCTCGGCGAGCGCAGTCTTTTCGGCGGCGGCGCGCTCGAGGAGCGCGGCCCGTTCCGCAGCCGAGCGGGCGCGCTCGGCCGCGGTCGCGGCGGCGGTGGCGAACCGGGTCCTGGCGAGCAGATAGCCGATCACCACGCCGACCGCGATTCCGGCGAGCAAGGCAAACACGATCATGTTCCCCAGTATCGACACGCCCACTGACACCCCGGCGGGTGACACGCGGCGGGACAGGACACAATAGTTGCGTGCAGGCGGCCATCGAGGTGCGCGCGATCGGGCAGCGCACCCGCTTCAGTAACGTCACTCTCCGTGATATTTCACTTACCGTTAGTCGTGGCGAGCTGGTCGCGATCATCGGGGGCAGCGGATCGGGCAAGACCGCGCTGCTTGACGTCATGTCCGGCCTTCGCTCGCCCTCCAGCGGGACCGTCCGCCGCGAATGCGAGCACGTCGGATACGTTCCGGACGCGGACACGCTCAACGGGGTTCTCCCCCTTGCCCGCGCGCTCAGCTATACGGCCGCCATCCGCGGCGTCCGGCACAGCGAGAGCGAGATCACCGACGCGCTCCGCGCGGCCGGCCTCGCGTCCAGGGCGGCCGACCCGGTGGGCGAACTCGACCCGGGCGAGCGCAAGCGTGCCGCCATCGCAGCCGAACTGCCCGCGAGGCCGGCGTTCCTGTTTCTTGAGGAGCCCACCGCCGCTCTCGACCCGGCGCAGGGCGCTGAGGTCATGCGACTGCTGCGCCGTCGCTGCGACGACGGCACCACGGTGGTATTCACCACCCACTCCCCGCTCGACGCGGACAGGTGCGACAAGGTGGCGGTCCTCGCGGCCGGCGGTCATCTCGCGTTTTTCGGGACGGCGCAGGCGGCGTGCGGCTACTTCGGCGCGGACAGCCTCGACGAGATCTTCGAGCGGCTAGCGGGCCTCGGCGACCCGGCCACCGCATGGTCGCGCCGCTTCTTCCATTTCGCCCAGGCCAGCCGGGGCTTCCTGGTCTCCCCGACCATCCCGCCGCAGCCAGGAGTCGCCAACCTGGTGCCCGACTACGCGGGCCCGCACTCGGCGGGCCGCCCGGGGGCGGCTCTGGTTGCTAACGGGTTCGGTCATGATGAGGTGGCCGACGACGAGTTCGCCACCGAAAGAACCGCTAACGACCAGAACGGCCACGACGGGCTCGCCGGCGACGGGTTCGGCAACGACCTGCCTGGTTACGACAGGCTCGTCGGCGACGAGCCCGCTGACTCGCTCAGCCCGACGGACCCGCGCGCGCCATCGCTTCCGCCTTCGGCAGCCGCCGACGCCGAAGGCGGGATCGCACGGGCGCGGCGCTCGGTCCGGCAGCTGCCCAGGCTCGTGGCACGGAACGTTGAGCAGCTCCGGCACGACCGTCCCGGCCTTGCGGTTCTTGCCGCCGCTCCGCTCGCGGTGCTGCTCGCGCTCGCGGTGCTCCTCCCGGCGGGGGCGCTGGGGCCCGAGCATTCGAGCGCGGCGTGCATGGCCTGGGCAGTGCTCGGCGTCTTCGCCGCAGGCCTGGCCTACGGCCTCCCGCAGGTCAGGAGCGAGGCGGGGGTGGTGCGCGCGGAACGCTTCGCGGGTCTCAGCTCCGTGTCGTATGTGCTCGCGAAACTAGCTGTCCTGCTCCCCGCGATCGCCGTGGGCGACGCGCTGATCCTCCTGGTGCCCGCGCTCTCTGGCCGGCTGCCGGCCGAGGGCTACGGCGCGGCGTTCGCGCTGCTGCTGCTGTCCTCGGTGGTGGCCCTCGCGCTGGCCCTGCTGCTTTCCGCCGCGTTCCCCGCGGTGCCCGCCGCACTCGCCTTCCCCCTGTTCATGGTGGCCGCCGCGTTGCTCGCCATCCTTGTCACCCTCGCCCGGCCAGTGTGGGCCGACCTGCTCGTCCTCGCGGCACTCTCCGTCGCCCTCCTGATCACCACAACCGTGCTGATTTCTCGCGGAACCTCAGCACCGCTGGCCCGCGGCTCGGCCGCCCATGAAAGCATGGAGCGCTAGCTGTTCCTCCCGTGATCGGTGGTGGCCATGCACGTGGATCCGGAACGGACCGTTGCGAATCTCCTCGCCGACTACCTGAGCCAGGCTGGCGTGACGCACGTGTTCGGGTACCCGGGGGAGTCCCTCGTCGACTTCATCGAGGCGACGCGGCAGGCCGACGGGCCGTTTGTTGTCTCGGCCGTCCGGGAGGCGTCCGCGGCGTTCATGGCCGAGGGTGCGGCAATGCGCACCGGGACGATCGGCGCCTGCCTGTCCACGCTCGGGCCGGGCTCAACCGCGCTGCTCAACGGCGTCGCGTCCGCGCAACTCGACCGGGTGCCGATGCTCGCCATCTCCGGGCAGGTGGACAGCGCCCGCGAGCAGTTCTGGACCCACCAGCTCATCGATCACAACCGGTTGTTCGCGCCGGTCACCAAGCTCACCGCCCGGCTGGAGGCGGCGTCCGCCGAGACGGTGCTTCGCCGCGCGCTGCGTACCGCGACGGCGGAACGCCCGGGGGCAGTGCATTTGACAGTCACCACCGATTCGTTCGGAATGAGCGGGGCCGGCACCAGGGGTGGCGGGAAGGTTCCGCCGCTGACCCCGGCCGGGGCCGGCCTTGAGTTCTTCGCCATGGACTCCGGCAGCAGCGAGCCGCTCCGGGTGCTGCGCGCCGCGCGGCGGCCGGTGCTGCTCGTCGGCGCGGGCGCGGTCCGCTGCGGCGCGGAGGCGGCGCTGGCGGAGCTCGCGGCGCAGGCCGGCCTGCCCGTGGTCGTCGGGGCGATGGCCAAGGGCGTGCTCGCCGAGGACAGCCCGTGGTACGCGGGGACGATGGACATGGCCGGGCACCGGGCCATCTGGGACCTGCTCGGGTCGGCGGACCTGATCGTGGCGGCCGGGTTCGACCCGGTGGAGCTGATCACGCCGTGGCAGCTCTCCGTGCCGGTGCTGCACGTCGACACCGTCCCGAACACCGACCAGGTCTACCCGGCCGAGATCGAGGTCGTCGGGAACGTGGCGGCGGCGCTGGCGTGGTTCCTCGCGAACTGGGATGACGGCCCGCGCTGGTCGGAGCCCGAGGTGGCGGCGCATCGCTCGGTGCTGCGTGCCGCCTATCACGCCGGGTACGCCGGAGCGAAGCTGAACCCGTCGGAGGTCGTGGAGACGGTGCGGGCGGCCGCGCCCGCCGGAACCGTGGTGACGGCCGATGTGGGCTCGCACAAGATCATGGCCGGGCAGGCGTGGACCACGTTCGCGTCGCGGGAAACGCTGATCACCAACGGCCTGTCGGCGATGGGGTTCGGGCTGCCCGCGGCGATCGGGGCCGCGCTGTCGTCCGTCCCGGGGACCCCCGTTGTCAGCCTGACCGGAGACGGCGGGTTCGCGATGACCGCGTCGGAGCTGTCGGTGGCCGCGCGGCTCGGCCTCGGTCTCGTGCTGGTCGTCTTCGCCGACGGTGGCCTCAACCGGATCGAATTGCACCAGGCGTCGGTCGGCTACCCGCTGACCGCGACATCGGTGGACCGCGTCGACATCCCGCTGCTCGCCGAGTCCCTCGGCTGCGATGGCGTGCGGGTGGAGAGCGTATCCGGGTTGGAGAAGGCGCTGTCGGGCGCGTTCGCCGGGCGCACCCGGCCGCTGGTCATCGAGGCGCGGATCGACACGGCGCAGTACTCGGCGCAGTTCTAGGCGCTACTAGAATCGCGCTACGTGAGCCTGTCTATCGGAATCGTCGGCCTGCCCAACGTCGGCAAGTCCACCCTGTTCAACGCGCTGACCAAGGGTTCGGCGCTGGCGGCGAACTATCCCTTCGCCACCATCGACCCGAACACCGGCGTGGTCGGCGTCCCCGACCCGCGGCTCGACGCGCTGGCGAAGCTGTACAACTCGGCGCGGGTGGTGCCGGCTTCGGTGAAGTTCATCGACATCGCCGGGCTTGTGCGGGGGGCTTCCACCGGGCAGGGCAGAGGCAACCAGTTCCTCGGCCATATCCGCGAGACCGACGCGATCTGCCAGGTAGTGCGACTGTTCCGCGACCCGGATGTGTCGCGGTTCGCTGAGTCAGCAGGCCCAGAGGACGACATCGAAACGATCGTCACCGAGCTCTGCATCGCCGACCTGCAGACCCTGGAGAAGGCGCTGCCCCGGCTGCAGAAGGAGACGAAGTTCTCCAAGGACGCCGCCAAGCTGGAGACGGCCGCGGCGGCCGAGGCCGCGGTGGCGGTGCTGGATGCGGGCAAGACGCTGTTCGCGGGCGCCGCCGGCGCGGGGATCTCGCTCCCGGCATTGCGCGAGTTGCACCTGCTGACCGCGAAGCCGTTCCTCTACGTGTTCAACATGGACGTGGCCGAGGTGGCGGACGAGGGCCTGCGCAAGCAGCTGGCGTCGCTGGTCGCGCCGGCCGAGGCGGTCTTCCTCGATGCGAAGACCGAGGCGGACCTGGCCGAGCTCTCCGACGAGGATGCCGCGGAACTGCTCGCCGAGGCGGGCCTGGGCGAGCCAGGGCTCGCCCAGCTGGCGCATGCGGGCTTCCGCGCGCTGGGCTTGCAGACCTACCTGACCGCCGGGCCCAAGGAGGCCCGCGCCTGGGAGATCCCGATCGGCGCGACCGCCCCGGAGGCGGCCGGCGTGATCCACACCGACTTCCAGCGCGGCTTCATCAAGGCCGAGATCGTCTCCTACGAGGACCTGATGGCGGCCGGCTCCGTTGCCGCCGCCCGCGCCGCCGGCAAGGCCCGCATCGAAGGCAAGGACTACATAATGCGCGACGGCGACGTTGTGGAGTTCAGATTTAACGTGTGACTTCGCGTCTTCGAGCGGATGACGATCAGACGGATTCCGCCGAACTTAATCATCACGCTCCCAATATAGGTAGCCGACGCTCCCAATATAGGTAGTGAGCGCCCCAATATGGGTAGCCGACAATCTTACGTTCGAGAATCACGCTTCCTACGATTCGCATCATGAGTATTGGATGGGGGAGATCCCTAACTTCACTTTTGTCCTTGCGCAGACGCCGGGGCAGACTGCTCACGGCCGGTGTGGTGATAGCCCTGGTGGCAGGGTCGCTATTCGCACCGCTAACCACGGGGTCAGCAAAGGCCGCCACCTATTCCCCGGCGCCGCTGCTGAACGTCGCCATCGACGGTGGCGACGGCATCTACTCCGCGACGGGCGCGCAGTACGCGTCGCTGCAGAACCTGGAAAACCAGGCGGTTCAGAACACGCTTGCCGAGCACGGCCTGCCATCGAGTGACGCCGCTGCCGTCCAGACGTGGGGCCGCGCAGACGCCGAGGCTGAGCTCTGGGCGCTGATCATCAACGCCATCTCCACGAAGGCCTGCACCTCCGGTCAGACGCCGGGGCAGGGATGCCGCACCACCGACCAGCAGAACGCAGTCGACTGGCTCACGTCGGCTTACACGCAGGAAGCCATCCAGGCTGCCCAGGACGCTGGCCTGGAGTACGTCAAGTACGCCGGGCTCAGCCAGAGCGGCTTCAACAGCCTGATGAACAGCACGCCCGCTCCCAGCGAGAGCCAGATTCAGAACTTCCTGTGCGGGGGCGGCAGTTGCCCGGTGAACTTCGCCAACTACGCGGGAAGCGCGGGATCTTCGTGCCCGTCCCCGGCGACCGGTAATTGCGTCGTATACCAAGGGACTGCTTACACGGAGGGGTACTGCGTGTACGCGCCCCCATCGCCCTTCTCAACCAGCGACTATAGCGACCAGGGCAACCCGGACTGCTCTGGTCCGTGTCCGGGGGCCGGTGCCGGGGCTAGCTGCACGCCCTTCGGGCCCAGCTACAACGACTTCGTCCAGTGGGGTGCGGCCGACGTAGACAATTCGCTGTTCGATACCCCCGGCTATTCGTCGGACGCCACGGCAATCGGGGACGCCGCTGGCTTCGGAATCGCCGCGGCAGCCGCAGTGGGCGCGCTACCGTTCCTCGTTGCCCTTACCTCAGGCAGCGCTGGTGTGGGAGCCGCGTATGCGGGGGCGCTGTTCCCGTACGCCGTCCTCGCCGGGACGGCGGGCGCCGTCACCGCTGTGGCCGTCGCCGCGGCTGTGACCCTCGCGATCGCGGCAGCCATCGTCGTCGGCTTCTACGCCTATGATCTCTTCACCGCCGCGAACGTTCCTAGCCAGATCGCCAACCTGATCGTGGACGCGATGAACGGGCAGGACTCGAGCGGCAACCCGATCGATCTCTCGAGCCTGCTCGGGAACTCGACCGCCATGGGCGGGCTCTTCAGCCTCTTCGTCGGGGCGACCGAGCCAGCGCCGACGGACAACAGCTGCGACAACAGCAGCGGCGGCGGCGGCCTTCAGGTGACTGGCATTGGCGGCGGCACCGCTACCGCGCCGTGCCTCAACGCCACGGCCATCCCGTCACAGTCGGCGGCCGACCCGACGTTCGACATCTCGGTGGAGGGCGCCGCCGCCACCCCGTCCGCCACGCTCACCTGGTTCGATACCGGGTCGCACAACAACGACAGTGCCTGGGTGACCGGCAACTGGTTCGTCGAGACCTCGACGTCCACCGCGACGCCCACCACGACCACCAGCCAGGCACTTTCAATCAACTACACGGACTGGAGCGGCAACGAGGACACCGCCTGGCTGGAAGACACGCCCAGCACCGGATATGAGTTCGTCGGTTATGTGGACCCAAGCGGCTCAGGTTCGCCCCCCGACCCGAGTACCTGCCAGTCTGATGGCACCTGCTTTGTCAGCAACTCGATCGAGTACATAGATCAAAACGGTCAGAAGGACTCCGCCACGCTGCAGCCGGCGCCAACGCCCACCGTCAGCGGGATCAGCGTGTCCGCCAATCCAGTCGAGGGCACTGCGGCGACCCTGACGGCCGACGCCACGGCCCCGGCCGGCGAGTCGCTCACGTATGACTGGGCGATCCAGGACAAACCCCTGTCGGGTGGCACGCTCAGCTGCACCGTGAACCTTAGTCAGTGCACGATCGTGCCGCCACCCCCAGTGACGGTGAACACCGGGAGCAAGAACACGCTGAGCTACACCTTCCCGACGAGCGGGTCCTTCTCGGTGTCGGTCACCGCGACCGACACCGACGGGCTGACCGGGACCGGTTCGGCGACCGCCAACGTCGCGGACGTGAACCCCACCCTGACCCTCGACTCCGGCGACTCCCATTCGACGGTGCTTGGCAGCACTACCTCGCTAACCGGCGACGTGGTCCACACCGGTGGAGAGGACCAGGAGAACCTGACTGTCGACTGGGGCGACGGCACCAGCAGCGACAACCCGACCGGTGACACGGAACTCACCAACGCTAGTTCAGGCGGCCTGATAGGTGGCATAGGCACAAATGGCTCCTACGGCACACCGGCCGGCGACACCAATGGCCTGATCGACCTGCCGTTCACGGCGACCCACACGTACGCCGACCCCGGGACGTACACCGCAACGGTCACCGTGACGGACCAGGCCAGCAACACCGCCACCAAGACGGTGACGGAAACGGTGCAGGCCCCGAGCGCGACGTCGCTCGCGTCGGCTCCGACGTCGCCCATCTACGGGCAGCCGGCGACCTATACGGCCACCGTCAGCTCGCCCGATGGCGGCACGCCCACCGGCACGGTCCGCTTCAGCGACGGGACCGTCTCGCTGGGCACTGCCACCCTTAGCTCGGGCGTGGCGATACTCAAGACCTCGCAGCTGACGCTGGGAGCCAACTCGATCACCGCGAGCTACAGCGGCGACAGCAACTTCACGTCCAGTTCGACGACGCTGAACCAGACTGTCCTCGCCCCGACCACCGCGACAGTGACGGCCAATGCGCCGGGGTCGCTGGCCTACGGGCAGGCCGTGACCTGGACGGTCAACGTCAGCTCGCCGGACGGCACGCCCACCGGGACCGTCAACTTCTACGACGGGTCCGTGCAGATAGCTACCCGCACTCTTGACGGCTCTGGTCAGGCATCGGTCTCGCTGCCAGCAGCAGGCGACTATCTGCCGCTCGGAGCCCACGAGATCACCGCGGAATACGTCTCGGACGGCACCTTCGCCTCGAGCAACAGCAACGAGGTCAGCCAGACCGTCGTCCAGGCCGGTACCACCACGTCCGTCAGCTCTAACGTCGGCTCGCCGGTCTGGGGTCAGCGGGTCACCTTCACGGCGCAGGTCGCCGTGCAGAGCCCCGGCGGTCTCGACCCCAGCGGGACGGTGAATTTCCTGGACGGCTCCACCGTCATCTGCGGCAACGTGACGGTGGGCCAGCCCGGTGAGGCGGCCACGTGCAGTACGTCCGGCCTGGCGGTCGGTTCGCACAGCGTGACAGCCGTCTACAGCAGCGACAGCAGCGACTTCGCCGGGAGTACATCGGCCGCCCTCGCCGCAACCGTCAGCAAGGCATCGGACGGCGTCTCGCTCGCCTCGTCCGGTTTCGTGTCGACTAGCGGGCAGGCGGTCACGTTTACGGCGACCGTCACGCCGGCGGCCCCCGGCGCCGGCACGCCGACCGGGACCGTCAGCTTCTACAACGGGTCGAAACTGCTGGGCACCGGGACTGTCAACGCCTCAGGCGTGGCAACGTTCCAGACCGCGTCGCTAGCCATCGGAGCGCAGTCGATAACCGCTTCCTACAACGGGGACGGCAACTTCAACGCGGCCACCAGCGGGGCGATCACCCAGTACGTTGACATGAGCCTGAGCAGCTTCCGCACGCTGCCCAGCGGTGCCTACAACCTGACGAACACCAGCCTTAAGGGCGCGTTCCTCGCCGGGCAGAACCTCACCGGCGCGGGTGCCACGGGGGCCAACTTGCAGGGCGCGGTCCTGCTCCTGGGCAACCTGTCCGGGGCGAATCTGACCGACGCCAACCTGCAAGGCACGAACCTGTCGTACGCGGTCCTGACCGGCGCGAACCTCAGCGGAGCGAACCTCGACGGCGCCAACCTGACGGGGGCGAACCTAGCGGGTGCCAACCTGACGGGCGCCAACCTCAACAAGGTCACCTGGGGCAACACCACCTGCCCTGACAACACCAGCAGCGCCGCGGACGGAGGAACCTGCCTGAACAACCTCTCCAGCTAATCCCGAAGGGGCCCTTCGACACCCAGCGAAGGGCCCGCCCAGGACGAGGGCCCGCCGGCCTGGCCGGGGGGCCCTCCTCCTTCGCTCACCGTAGCGCGACGGCGACGTCGTCTAGTTCAGGTTCAATGTGCAGTTCCGGTTCAGCTCTGGATGATCCGGAGATTTCTTGTCGTGGGGTAGTACGTGAGATCTTGGCTAACGTTGTCGTTGCCCGTCGATTCCTGCATTCGGGAGGCCGATGAGATTGAAATCCCCGTTCCTTGGCGGCGTCGAGGCATGCCACCGAGCCCGGCCAACGATATCGGTCATGCCCTCAGCGATCGGTTCTGGCAGGGCCGCAACATCGAGCGGCTAGATGATCGTCACTGGTTCGGCTAGATCAACACAAGTTAATCGGCTATTTGAATAGCATGATGGCGGCTAGATGAACATGCCGTGGTAGTGTCCCCGTATGGCACCGGTACCTCCCTCGCCGATCGGGCGCCTCATTCCGCGGCATTCCGCCACTGAGGTCCGGGAAGCGCTGGCCGATACCAGGGTGGTACTCGTCAACGGCGCCCGGCAGTGCGGCAAGAGCACCCTCGTGGCGCAGGTCGGCCAAGAGCGCGGAGCCGAATGGCGGAGCCTGGACCGCGCCGCCACCCGGCAGGCGGCGGAGTACGACCCTACTGAGTTCGTCGCCGGCGCTGACTGCATGATCATCGACGAGGTCCAGCGGGTGCCCGAACTGCTGCTCGCGATCAAGGAGACAGTCGACGCTGACCCACGTCCAGGCAGGTTCCTGCTCACCGGCTCCGCCCGCGTGCTCGGCCTGCGTGGGCTGCCGGACATACTCCCGGGACGGATGGAGACAATCGAGCTCTGGCCCTTGTCGCAGGGGGAGATCGACGGGACGCCCGACGTCTTCATCGATGCCGTCTTCGCGCACGGCACCGGGCTGGCCCACACCTCGCATCAGGCACGCGCGGACTACATCGACCGCATCACCCGGGGCGGTTTCCCCGAGTCCATCGCGCGGTCCGGTCGCCGACGGATGAGGTTCCTCGACTCCTACGTCGCCGACATCATCAACCGGGACGTCATCCAGCTGTCGGAGATCGAGCGCGGCCCCGAGATGCGGGCGCTGACCCGACTGGTCGCGGCCCGCTCGGGGCAGCTGCTCATTGCCGGCACGCTGGCGAACGAGCTGGGCCTGTCGCAGCCGACGGTCAAGCGCTATCTCAGCCTCCTGGAAGAGGTCTTCCTCATCAAGCGCATCCCGGCGTGGTCTCGGAACCTGCGCACCCGGGCGGTCAGCGCGCCGAAGGTCGCGGTGGTGGATTCCGGGATCGCTGCGAACCTGCTGGAGCTTGACGTCGACGCCCTGCGGCAGCCGACCGGTCTCTTGGGGGCCCTGCTCGAAGGATTTGTCGCGATGGAACTGTCGCGCCAGCTCACCTGGTCCAGGCAGCGCGCCGAGCTGTACCACTACCGCACCCGGGACAACGTGGAGGTCGACCTCATCCTCGAAAACCGCCGCGGGCAGGTCGTCGCCATCGAGGTCAAGGCATCCTCCACCGTCAAGGGCGAGGACTTCCGCGGCCTGCGCCACCTCGCCGACCGCCTCGGCGACGACCTGCTCGCCGGGATCGTGCTGTACACGGGCCAGCAGACTCTCCCGTTCGGCCCCAGATTCCGCGCCATGCCCGTCGCCGCGATCTGGGAGGTGTCACTGGGCGAGAACGCATGAAGACCTGGGCATGCACGGCACGGTTAACCGTTTCCCGCGCGCGGTGCAGTGACGTTGGAAAAGATGCGCGTCGTGGCATCGGCAACGGAATCTGGTGGAGTTCCGCCACAGTTAACCATCTCGCCAGGTTGGCCTGCGTCTGCTTGGCTGGACTGGTTCCGAACGGCCAGGGAGGTGCCAAATGACGAGCTTCCCTATCTTGATGCACACGGCGCTGGTGCTCTATGACCGCTCAGACGACGAGGGCGAGCCGTTGTACGTGCTCGCCGATCCTGCTGGGCACCCGTTCTGCATCCTGGTGTCCGCTGGGTAGTTGAAACGGTTCGTGGTGGATTACATGGAGGAGACGTGATGGAAGAGGGCGAGACGCCACTGCGGGAATTGCCGGTTGTAGCCGAGGGCGAGACCCCCCGAGGCGAGCGGTGGTATCTCAGGGCAGGTGGCTCCCCGGAGGCGTATGACTCCATGCTGGTGACTGTTCACGCTGACGGGCGGCGGGACCAGGGCGGCATGGGCGGACCCGCGTTGTACCCGGGGGATCTCCTCAACGTCTACGTCGGGAGAGCCGACCAGGGACCCCTCCGGGTAGTTGTCAGAACTGATCCGCGGGTACAGCGGTTGCGGCTCCTGTCGGAAAGCGGCGCACAGTGCGACATGCTCGCCCCCGCTGCGCACGATCCCGCTGCAGGCGTCAACCTCTTCGCCGTGCTCCTGCCCTGGACCACAGGCGTTACCTTGATGGAGGGCCTGGATGCCGACGATCAGGTACTGGCGTCGCGCGCTCCGCGTAATCCGCCTAGTCTGACTTGATCAGGTGCCAGCAGTTTGGCACCACCATGCGGGAACGGTGCCCGGTCGAATTCAGATTCAACGTCTCAGCTGCGGTAGACAACGGAGAAGTGGGTTAGCCATCTGGTAGCTCAGGCCCGGCCTTCTATTGAGATTGTCGGGCTCGGCCAAAGCTGGTCCGGTAACCGTATATGATTCCTTTCTTCTTGTAGAGACACTGGATTTGTTTTCGCGGCTCAGAAAATGCCATTCCCTGGTCACCGGGTGAACGCCCTGGAAACAACGTGTGAAATTGGTTTGACTCCATTGACAGGCGATGATATCTGAGCGACTTTGTGGTCAATGCGAGTCGCATCGGTGATCATGAAACGACAATGGTTGTTGACCCGCCCCGCTCTCATAGCTGCGGTCCCTCCGGCGGGAGTCAGAGCATGAGTAACGACTTCGAGCGTAGAAGGTTCCTCGGGCTAGCCGCTGGTGCTGCTTTCGCCGGGCTGGCAGTCAAGCTCCGTTCACAGCGCCAGCCCCCCATGCCCTCGAGGGCGTCCTCGCTGGTAACGCTAAAGTGCCGTGGCCGCAACTTCGTCGACGCCCGCACGGGAGCCGTGGTCTTCGGGCCGGGTACCGCCGCCCGCGGCTTCGACATCCAGCCCATCAAGGGCGGGTGGTCGTCTGCTGACATCAGGGCTATCAAGCACAGAGGCGCGACCATGTGCCGCGTGATCGTGTTCTGGGACGAGCTTGAGCCCGTGAAGGGCAGGATCGACACGACCGAGTACATCCCTAACCAGCTGGACCCGATGATCGATGCCCTGTCCGGCAACGGCATCTACGCCGTGCTGAGCTTCTACTACGGGCCGAACGGAAAGCACGCCCCGTCGTGGCTGCCTACGCTTAGCGCTGGGAAGTCCGCCATGGGCAACTACGTCAACCACGGTCAGATGGCGACCCAGTACCTGGCCAAACGCTATGGCAATTCGTCCTCGGCCCACTACACGCCGGCTGTCATCGGCATGGGGCTGAACGAGATCACCCCGGATGACGTCCACCTGGACTCGTGGCTGACGACGCTCTACCGTCAGCAGAACTCGTCGATGGTGAGATGGATGCGGGCCGGCGGGCACGCGCCGCAGTGGATCGCGGACATCTGCTCCGGGTCCGGCGCGAGCGCGCCCTACCCCAACGCCCCTGGGTCGGGGCACTCGAGCTCATCCAACCACCAGACTTTCACCAGGCCGGGCAAGAGGCCGATCACAGGCGGCAACTTCTTCCTGTCCATTCACGACTACCTGCGCTGCCTGACTTCCAAGGACAGGGCTTTCGACGGCCGCACCGCGCTTGGGCTGCTCGGGTCCACGGTCGTCAAGGTTGACGACACCTCCTACCCGGCGTACCCCCCAGCCGGGTTTACCAGAGCGATCTGCACAAGCGAATTCAAGGCGTACCTAGCCCCGTATGTGGCCTACTGTGCGCCCGACTACGCCAACGTGCCTCTCTGCGTCATGGAGAGCGGGTTCGTGCCCCGCGATGGCGGCACGACCTTCACTGGGGCGACCGAGATGGCCCACGACAAGATCACCGTGTGGACCGAGGCCAACGTCGCCGCCGTGCTGGAATGGGACTTCAGCACCAACCAGAGCAATGACCCGTTTGCCGCTTACCCCGGCTCGTCAGCCCCGGGCACCAACTCGGACGGCTGGCAGAAGTGGACCGACGCTGTTATGCCGGCCACCCTCTAGAGAACGGCACTGGCACGAGGACGTGGCTCGCAGTCGCCAAGGACTACATAGTGCGCCACGGGCGACGTCATGGAGTTCGGTTCAACGTGCAGTCCCGGTGCGATGCCTAGGGCCTCCCGGCATGCATCAGATGATGCTAATCTTGATGCGGGAGTAGGGAGGTTGACGTGCGGACCACCGTGACTTTGGACGACGAGGTCGTCGCAAAAGCGGCTGAACTTACCGGGACGAGCGAGACAAGTGCGCTCGTCCGGCAGGGGCTCGAGACGCTCATCCGGGTTGAGAGTGCCCGGCGTCTCGCCGCACTTGGCGGGACGGATACGAATGCGACGGCGGCCCCGCGACGGCGGAGCACCGCTTCGTGATCCTGGTCGACACCTCAGTGTGGATCGATCACCTGCATGCGACCGAACCTGAGCTGGTCGGCCTGCTTGCGCGAGACGAAGTCGGCTCGCATCCGACGGTGATCGAGGAACTGGCCCTGGGCTCACTCAAGAGACGGAATGGGGTGATCTCGTTGCTCAGCGCTCTGCATCGGTTTCCGAGCATTTCGCACGAGGAGGTCCTCGATTTCGTCGGTGTCCGCCGACTCTGGGGGCGTGGTCTGAGCGCTGCTGACGTGCACCTGCTCGGGTCGGTCCTGCTTGAGCAGGGTTCGGTGCTCTGGACACGCGACAAGCGCTTGCGAGCCGTCGCGGCGGAGGTCGGCGTCAGGTGCCTATCGGCACCGTGATGTGGGCCGCCAAGTTGTAGCCATCCGACGCTGTATGGGTAGGGGGCTTGGCCCTAAGGCTGCGCGGTGTTGGCGGGGTGGCCGAGGGGGATGAAGCGGTGCTGCTTGCCGGTGGGCAGGCGATCGATGTAGTCGACCTTGGTGATCGTTACTTCCGGGTCGGCTAGGCCGGCTCCGGTGAGGTCACCGATTATCTGGTGGCGCAGTGGCTCCAGCGGGGCTGCGCTTTCGGTGCGAACGTAAATGGCGGCACCGCGCGGTGTCTGCATTACCTGGTATTCAACGACATGCCGGTCCCGTCCTAGCGGGGAACGGAAGACCAGGGGATGCACCACGGTCGCCTTGCCATAGCGGAAGAGGTCATCACTGCGGCCGGTCAGGTTGGCGATCCGGCGGTGCGCGCAGCCGCACGCGCATGGCTCATCCAGCAGCGTCATCTCATCAGTGATCTCGTAACGGATCAGCGGCTGAGTCAGCTGGAACAGGCTCGTGATCAGGATCTTCGCTGCTGGAACGCCGGGCGGGACCGGGTCGCCGTGCTGGTCGACCGGTTCGATGATGGCCAGGTCGTCGGACCAGTGCATGGCCGTCCCGGCGTCACAAGGAGTGGCATAGAGGCCTTCGGAGCATGCCCAGGAGTCTGCGATTTCCGCCTGCCACACCGCGCGGACGCTTTCCCTGGTGGCATCGGTCAGCACCTCGCCCGAAGACACGACGACGACGGGCGAGATGTTCAGCCGGCCGCTACGTGCCTCTCCCATCAGCAGATCCAAGGCAGAAGGATAGGCAAGCAGCGCGTTCGGCTGGCCGGCGTTGAGGCCCGCCACCACTTCAGCTAGCGGGAGCGTAATCGGGAGCCGAAGCATGGCGGTCCCTGCCGTGCTCACCGTCAGCAGCGGTGCCGACGACGAGATGTGCGATGCCCTGTCAGCCACCACGCTGCCGAAGGTCAATGCCTGCTGCACTTGCGGAGAACCCGCGGTCCGCCTGATTCGCCATCGGAGGCCCTGCTGCCCGACAGCCATCCACTCATCCCAGCCATACACGAACACTCCGCGCCGCCCGGTGGTGCCTCCGCTCGCTACCGCGTGGTAGGAGTCCAGCAGGTAGGCGTCCGAGGTCAGCTGGCTGATGTGGTCGTTGACCAGGCCCAGGGTGAGCTGCGGATCAGTAAGCACCGCGTCGAAGTTGTCCATCAGCTCGTCTTTGGTCAAGGCTGGAATCGATGGCAGATCAGCCTCGGTGAATGTAGCAGGATCGGTTCCTGCTAGCCGTTTCTGGTAGAACGGCGAGCGCTCCTTGGCCCAGGCAAGAAGCGTCCGGAGCTTCCGTTGCCGCTCGGCCGCTAGCTCTTCAGCCGACCAATTCAGCCGCTCCATGGCCGAAGGCATCGAGGCCCGAAACTGCTCCCGGTGACGCGCAATCAGCTCGTCATAGTCCATGCCCGCTCCCCCATTCGGATGACCCTGTGCAGTGTGACCCAGGTCACTTGAATTCCGCAAGTCAGGTATGGAGGACAACAGGTATGGATTTCTTCTGAAGGCTCGCGGGCTCGGTAGCTTGCCTGCATCTACGTACGCAGACGAGGAGCTGCCGATGGAAGGTGACGGGATCCGTGCGCTCGGACCTGCCGATCCTGCCTGGACACACGGAGTTCCGCTTCAACGTGTAGTCCCGGTTGGTGCAGCACCTTCGCTGGACGGTCCGCACGAGTCGGCCCCGCGGCTTTGCAGCCACGGGGCCGACCTGATGCTGGTGTTCAGGGTCTTGGACTAGGCGCTCTAGTTGGTCCAGATGTCGTTGATGGGCTGGGCGTACATGTCGTTGGCGGTCATCGACGGCAGCCCGAGGGCGGCCTCGATGGTGCGCGTGAAGCTGTACTGGGTGTAACGCACCGGTGAGTTGAAGCCGGCCTTGACGGTGCCGGGCGAGCCGAGGATCACGGCTGGGATGTGGTCGGGCGGGGTGGTCTCGTGCCCGGAGTCGCTTTCATCGAAGCTGAGGATCAGCAGCGAGCGCTGGTCGGTCCAGGCCGGGGAGTTGAAGATCGTCGGTAGGGTCTGGGAGAGCCAGGTGTCCCCGGCGGTGATACCGCAGCCTTCGATGTCGTTGCAGTCGTTGGCGCTGAACCAGACGAAGTTCGGTGTGGTCGCCGCGCTCTCCAGGTCGACGCTCATCTGTTCTATCGGCTGCAGGTGCTCTTGGCAGCCGGCCTGATTGTCGGCCACGTCGCGGAAGTTGTAGAACGGGGTGTCTTCATCGTCGTAGGTGTCTTGCTGACCGGTGTCACACGGGCCGATGGAGCTTTGCATGTAGGTGCGCCAGGTGCCGCCGGCGGCGTTGATGTAGTCCCCGATCTGCTGCACCGGGATCTGGGCGTTGAGCGAGTCGCCGGCCAGCCCGTTGTCGGTGCCGGAGGCGGTAGCGTCGTAGTTGGCGTCGCTGGGATGGGTTTCGGCGAAGACGTTAGTCAGGTTCGCGCCCTGGGCCAGCAGGCTGTTGATGTATGGGGCTTGTGCGGTATTGCCGATGATCTCGTCGTAACTGCTGTTTTCCATGTAGACGATAAAGACATGGTCGAATTGCGGGACTTGCGCCACTGGCGGGGCCGGCAGCGGCGGCGCCGGCACCGTCGCGGAGATGGTGAAGGACAGGTCATCGGCGTACGCCTGGCCGTTGATGGTGAGCACGGTGCGCACCTGCACCGTGTTCTTCGGCAACGTGCCAGTGACGTTTTCGGGCAGCAATTCGGTGGTGTTGTTACGCATCGCCGCGGTGACCGGGCCGATGGTGGCGTGCCCGACCTCGGCACCGCTGGCATCGAGGAAGGTCACGGTCACGCTCGCGTCATCAGTGATGCTGCCGGTGCCGCCGAGCCAGCCACCCAGGTTGTAGCTCACGTTGCCCTGGTTGATCTGCCCCTCGGCTCTCTGCACGCTCACAGTCTGGGTGCCGGTGGCCACCTGGCCGCGGAACGCCTCACTGAAGAAGTTTTGCCCGCGATCGGGCGCGCCCGGGCTGTTGAAGCCGGGGAAGCCAGATTCCCCGCCGCCACCGGTCGCCCCGTACTGCACCTCACCCAGCTGCCCGACCGCGGTCCAGCCCGGAGTGGTGGTGGCCATGCCTCCATTACTGGAGGCATCACCGATCTCCGCGCCGCCGTTGACGATCAAGTTCGGCTGCCCAGCCAGCTGGCCCGGCGAGGGCAGCTGCGGCTGGTCTCCGGTCACCGTGACCGTGACCGGCCCCGCAATGACCGCATTGTCCGTGGTTACCGCCCCAGGGCGGGCAAGATAGACGTCGTACTTGCCGGCCGGCACCCCGGTGGTATCAAAACTGACAGTCCCGCTCGCGCCCGGCGCGGCGTGTGTCAAGGCGGCGATCGGCTTGGTCGCGCTGATGTCCGAACCCGCGGGGAACCAGCCCACGAAGTTGCTGTTGGTGACATCATCAGCCGGCATGGTGTAGTCGAAGGTGGCCGTGTCCCCGGAGTTGAACGAGGTGTTGGCCGCCGTCAGCGTACCGGGATCAGTCTTGGGCGGCGTCACACAGCCCACCGGCCCGCACGTGGCGTTGTAGTCCGCCTCGACCTGCGCGGGGGTGATGGCCTGGTCGTAGAAGTTGACGTCGTCGAAGTACGCGTCGACGTTGTAGGTGTAGTTGAGGTTGCCGTCCTGGCCGAGCACGTAGGGAAGGCCGGAGTCCATCGAGAGGCTGCTGGCGAACTGAGTCACCGCTCCGGCCGGCTGACCGTCGACATACCAGGAAACGGTGTCGGCGGTGCGGTCGACCACGGCGGCGACCTGGTGCCAGGCGCCCACGATCGGCGCGTTGTTAAGGCCGACGTGCACGGCGGTGGTTCCGTAGCAGCCGGTGAGCACCCCATTGCTGCCGGAGGCGTTGAACACCCCGAGGGCCGCGTCGGTGCAGGATCCGCCGGTCTCATTTGCGAAGATCCAGGAGTCGCCGGTGTAGGAGTTCTCCTTGATCCAGAACTCGAAGGAGAAGCTGCCGGAGGCGTCGGTCACGCCGGGGACGTAGTCGAGCTTGACGTTGTGCCCGGCGGTCACGTGCGCGGCCGAGCCGGAAACGCCTGCCCCGTAGGACGGCGTTCCGGTCCAGGTGCCGTCATAGCCGTTGCCACTCGAGTCCGAGACAGTGGTGCCGGAGTCGTTGTCGAAGTTGTAGCTGAGGACCGGCGTCACCGTGTCGCTGGCGGCATAAGTGAGGTTGGCCTGGGATGCGGCCGACGCGGCTGGGATGGCCGAGGCGACTCCGGCTCCGACCAAGCTCAGCGCGGCCAGAGCACTCACCGCCGCCAGCGGAACCGCGGTCCGGCGTCGTCTGAACCAGCCGAAGCGGCGCGGAGCCGATCGGCTGTTTTCAGCAGAAGGGGTTGTCATTCGTCTGACCTGCCTCTCAGTTTGCGTTCTCGGGTGGCAGTTCGCTGGCGAGTCGGCTTGCCGGTCGTCAGCCGATGGACTTGTAATAACAACCGGAGGATGACTTCCGGCCGTGAGGGCGGTCAAGATCTGGGCTATCTTGTTCTTTTACTCCTAACTTTGCGTACACCTTCGGAGCGCAGCCGCTTCCTGAGCCAAACCGAAACTGCAGCATGCTAGATCAAGGAGTCATGACAAGTTGATGGGCGTGCCGTTGCACGAGAGGATCGCCTCCAGCCTTCGCGAGCGGATTAACTCCGGCGAACTCGCGGCGGGTGACCGCCTTCCCTCGGAGGCAGAACTGCAGGCAACGTGGGGGGCATCGCGCGTGCCCGTCCGCCAGGCACTCGGCCGCCTGCGTGCGGAAGGACTTATCGCCGGCGGACGCGGCAGATCACCGGTGGTCCAGCCCCGCCCGGTGACTCAGCCGTTCGACACGATGATGTCGTTTTCCAGCTGGGCCCGCCTGATCGGCCGTGTCCCCGGCCAGCGGACGATCGAGATCGCGCGCCGTGGCGCCGATGCGCACATCGCCCAGCACCTCGAAATCAGCGAGGGCGAGCCCATCGTGCAGTTGCTGCGGCTCCGCACCATCGACGGAGTGTTCGCCATGCTCGAGCGGAGCAGTTTTACCCTGAAGTACGGTGCCAGCCTTCTCGCATACGACCCCGACGCAGGGTCGATCTGGGCCCACCTCATAGACGGCGGCCTCAAAGTCGGGGTCATAGAGCACGTCATTGATGCCGTGCCAGCTAACCAAACCGACCAGGAGATCCTTGACGTCCCCAAAGGCTCGCCGCTGCTGCGAGAGGTTCGTACCGCGCGCACCATTGGCGGCGAGGTATTCGAATACGCCGACGACCGGTACCGGCCGGACGTCGTCAGGTTCACCATCCACAACTCACCGGAAGGGGCAGTTGCCATCGGGCGAAGCGAGCCCGCTGGGGACACGCGCCGGAAGTGACCGGAGCGAGTGAGCCGGTCAGCGACGAGGACGGCAATGCGCTGTTTTTGTTCGCGGGCAGCGTCTTGGTGGCCGTCAGCGCAGGGTGCGGGAACGGAGCGCCTTGTCGGCGGTGTCGCGGCCCTCGATCACGGAGCGGGCCATCGCCGGGTCCAGGCCGGGCACGGCGAGGAACTCGTCGGTGCGGCCGAGCAACTCCGGCGAAGCGGCCGAATAGGGGAACAGCAGCTTTCCTAGTACGACTCGCAGCAGCCCGTCGTGCCGTGCCCAGATGTCCGGCAACTCGCCGAAATACCTCTCTGTGAAGCCGGCTAGCAGGTCCGCGTGCTCGATCTGGTTGAAGCCGAAGCCGACCGCCACGACCTCCTCGATCCCGAGACCGCCGGATTCCGTCAGCGCTTGCCAGGCCGCGGCCTTGTGCTCGGCGTCCGGAACCGACGCACGGCAGGCTGCCGCGTGCCGCTGTCCCGCGTTGGTGTCATCTCGCGCTAGCTCAGCGTCAATCTGCGCGTCACCGGCTCGGCCTAGCGTGGCAAGGCGCTGCAGCAGCCTCCAGCGCAGCTCCGTATCGATGGCCAGGCCCTCGATCACCTCGCTGCCGTCAAGCAGCCCGGCAAGCAGGTCAAGCTGGTCCGGCGCGGTCGCGGTCCAGCCAAGCATCTGCGCCCATGCCAGCTGATGGTCGCTGCCGGGGGCCGCCGCGCGGAGCAGCCTGATGGCCTCGGCCGCGAGTCGCCGCTTGCCGTCGCCGACCCAAGCCGGGTCCGCCATGAAGCCAATGAACTGGCTCGCTAGGTTGTGCAGTTCGCGCAAGACCGAGACAGACGACTCGGACCCCATGCCAGCGGCCAGTATCGACGCGAAGGCCGGTATCGATAGCTCTGCCTGCCCGGTCATGTCGAGCACGGCAGCCCAGCAGATGGTTCGCGCCAGGCCGTCCCGGAACTGTCCGATCGACTCGGTCAAGGTGGCCAGCGACCGCTCGTCGAATCGGATGATGGCGTAGTCGAGGTCTTCGTCGTTCAGCAAGATCAGGTCCGGCTGCGGCTGACCAACCAGCCCCGGCACCTCGGTCCGCGCTCCCGTCAGGTCGGCCGGCACCTGACGCGTCCGGACAAGGACACCTGCACTGTCGCGTTCATACAGCCCGATCGCGATGTGGTGGGGCCGCAGCGTCGGATGCTCCGGCGGCGCCTCCTGCAGCACCGCGAAGCTGGTGAAGGCGCCATCCGTGCCGACCGTGAAAGCCGGCCTCAGCGTGTTCGGTCCCGCCGTCTCCAGCCATGCCTTTGACCACTCGGCCAGGCTGCGGCCCGAGCTAGCCTCAAGCGCCCCGAGCAGGTCGGCGAGCGTCGCGTTGCCCCAGGCATGCGCGGTGAGGTAGGCCCGGATGCCGGCGAAGAAGGCATCCCGCCCTAGCTGCGAAATGAGCGCCTTGAGCACTGAGGCGCCCTTCGCGTAGCTGATGCCGTCGAAGTTCGCCTGCGCCTCGCTGAGCGTCGGCGCGTCAGCCGCGATGGGATGCGTCGACGGCTGCTGGTCGGCGTGGTAACCGGCCGACTTGAGGCCACCGCAGAACGTCGTCCAGGAATCAGTGAACCTGGTCGCCTCGGCAGCGGACTGGAATCCGCAAAGCTCGGCGAAGGACTCGTTCAGCCAGAGATCATCCCACCACTTCATGGTGACCAGGTCGCCGAACCACATGTGCGCCATCTCGTGCAGGATCACCATCGCCCGCAGCTCGTACATGGCCTCGGTCACCTTGGACCGGAACATCAGCGACTCGCTGATGGTGACGCAGCCGGGGTTCTCCATCGCGCCGGCGCTTTCGGGCACGAAGACCTGGTCGTACTTGGCGAACGGGTATGGCATGCCGAACAACTCGGTGTAGTAGTCGAAGCCCTGCCGCGTGATGCCGAAAACGTCCTCCGGCTCCAAGTAGGCCTGCATCGACTGGCGGCAGGCCAGCCCGAGCGGGATCACCTGGCCAGACGGCGTGGTGTGGGTCGCGCGGACCACGTGGAATTCCCCCGCGGCGAGCACCGTCAGGTACGTGGAGATCCGCGGCGTGGCCGGGAAGTGCCAGACAGCCGAGCCGGGCCGGCCCGCCACCGGTTCTGGCTCGGGCGCCGGCTGGTTGGAGAACACGAGCCAGCTCTCTGGGACGGTGACGTGGAAGGTGAACTCCGCCTTCAGGTCCGGCTGCTCGAAGTTCGCGTAGACGCGGCGAGCATCCGCCGGCTCAAAGTGCGTGTCCACATAGACACGACCGTCGCTCTGGTCCTCCGTGCGCTGCAGCCCGCCGCCGTCGGCGTACTTGCACTCGGCGACCACCCGGAGTTCGTTGTGCTCAGCCAGCCCGGACAGCATGATCCGCCCGTCCGCGTATGCGGTCGCCGGGTCGAGAGCCGTACCGTTCAGCGTGATCTCGTGCACCGTCTCGGCTATCAGATCGGCGTAGCTGGCCGCTCCCGGCCGGACGCAGTCAAATCTGATCACCGAGGCCGATCGGAATGTCTCCGGGCCGCCAGTCAGCTCCAGTTCTACGTGGTACGAATCGACGCGCAGCAGTTCGGCGCGCTCGCTGGTCTCGGACTTGGTGATCTCGGCGATCGGCATTTCGAGCCCCATTCCTCGCGTCAAGTAATTGCTCGTTATATCACGGGTGCCTCGATTGATAGCGTCTGGGATGTGGAGATCATTACGGGGGCGGGAGTTTTCGCACCGGTCCACGGCGCGCCCGAGTACGCCGAGCAGCTGAGGACCGACGATCTGAGCTTCGGGACGTACTCGTTGCCGGCCGGGAGCGTCGACACCCAGAGCCCGCACAACGAGGACGAGATCTACGTCGTCGTCAGCGGGCGGGCGACGTTCTGGACGCCCGCACGGACCGTACCCGTGCTGCCGGGTAGTGCGATCTTCGTCCCGGCCCACGAGCCGCACCGCTTCGTCGACATCACCGAGGACCTGACGGCCTTGGTTTTCTTCGGCCCGCCCGAAGGCTCCCGCGCCTGAGCGCTCAGGCGCGGGACGGGATCTGGATGCAGACCCACCGGCCAGAGAGCCGCGGCTACGGTCTGCAATGTGCTTTTATGGTGGCGACTGACTGGCACGAAGGCGATTACCTGCCACGATGAACAATTTCGGTGGATGACGCGAACTGGCGTGTCGATCGTTGCGTATCACAATGTGACGGGTTAGCTTCGGCTGGCGGAAAGTATGCGGTGGCAGAGTCGTGACTGGGTCGGGTGTGACTAGAGGTAACTCGAGTACCTAAACGATGCGGTTTGGTCGGCTCTAATCCCGTACAGGCGAATCGTTTATGCCGCACAATGGTGCGCGGGACTGGTTGTAGCAGCGCCCCTACCTGGCCGACAGGCGCGCGAGCGGGCGGAGGAGTGATGGTGCGCAGGCTTAGCGTCGCTAACGCTGATAACGGTGCGAAGTCAGCTGCCTACGCCGGAGAACCGGCGGCGACAGCCGCCGCCCGCAACAGGCTGCCCGGGCTCGGGATACCACCCTTTGCCGCGACACGCCGGGAAATCACCGCGACCCCGCACCGGGCACCTTCCGGGCAGGTCAGGACGGGTGTGCCGGGACTCGCCATAACTCATGACATGTCGGTCGTAGATCGGCTAACCAGAAGATGGTATCTAAAAGGACATCCGTGCATCTACGCAGCTGATGGGAACCCGATGACCTGGTTCGCGCCCCCTGGCAGGCTCACTGATGTCCACGGAAGGGAAGGATGATGTCCGGATCGATCATCTTGGCGGCGGCCTCGCAAGGGGGAATCAACACCACTGGTCTCGTCAACTACCTGCAAGGCCTCTTCGGCCCGCTATTCCTCGGGATAGTTGGCATCGTCGCGGTGTTCTTCCTGTTCACCCGCGAAATCACCCGATTCGTGCAATTTATCGTGCTCGCCGTCCTGATCGCGGTGGTGTTCTACACGCCGAGCATCGTCCAGACGCTGGCCAAGGGAATCGCGAACGCGCTCGGAGTCCACTGAGTGAATTCTCGCCGAGGAGCGCAGCCCCGTGGACCTGCCCACTTATACGAATATCTGGCGAATAGAAAAGCGACTGTACAAGCTCTATGATGTGCGGCTGCCTATGCCGCTGCCCATTAGCTGGATCGCCGTATTCGCTGGAATCACGATTCCCTACGTGGTGCTGCTGGTCGCGATAGGGCTGCCTTTCAACCACTCGCTCGTCGCGCTTTACATCCTGCCGCCTGGCGTGCTCACCTGGCTGACAACCCGCCCGGTGATCGAGGGCAAGCGGCTCCCCGAGCTAATCGAATCGCAGGCACGGTACCTGACCGAGCCCCGGACCTGGGTCAGGCTCGTGCCGCTGGGCGAGAAGGACCAGATGACGGTCACGGCCCGGGTCTGGCGCAGCCGTCCGCCGCGCAAGCGCGCGCCTGCCAAGGCGAAGCCGGCGCCTGCCAAGGCCAAGCCATCGGCACGTCCGGCCGTTGTCACCCACCGCGGCACCGCTGCCGCGCCTGGCAGTGTCTCTGCTGGCAGTGTCTCTGCCGGCACCGTCGCCACTGGCGCGCTCGCCACCAGCGCCACGCCGGGCACGGTGACCGTTCCCGTCCGGGCGGGCGCGCAGCGCCCGGGACCCGGCAAGCCCGCGCAAGCCAAGCCGAAGCTTGCGGCGCTCGGGCTGGGCCGCGCCCAGCCGGCTCCGGCCCTCCCACCGTCCGCTCCACAGAAGAACGCGCCGCCGAGCAAGGCGCAGCCAGTGCCGCCCGCCCCCACTGCTACGTCAGCCCCGACCGCAACGCCCGTGCCCACCACGTTGCCGAGGCGGACCAGAACGTCAGGCCCCATCGGGAGGCCAGCACCCGCAACGCCAGCGCCAAGCGCAACGCCGTCGTCTTCTGTGAACCCCGCGCCCACTGCTCACCCGACTCCCACTGCGTGGCCGACTCCCGCTGCTCATCCGACCCCCGCGGCGCCGCCCACTCCCGCGGCGCCGCCAATCACCACTGTGCAGCCGACCCCCGCGGCGCAGGCCACTCCCGCGGCGCAGCCGACCCCCGCGGCGCCGCCAATCATCACTGTGCAGCCGACCCCCGCGGCGCCGTCCACTCCCGCGGTGCCGCCGACCTCCCCTGTGCGGCCCGCCCCTGCCGCGCACTCGGC